>Ga0265798_10005039_pt1 | contig 17962 bp, 20 predicted proteins | sample P3T30metagenome_FD_192430 | JGI IMG/M metagenome (GOLD analysis project Ga0265798, IMG submission 192430) | Plant litter microbial communities from East Loma Ridge, Irvine, California - P3 T30 | ecosystem: Environmental > Terrestrial > Plant litter > Unclassified | place: USA: California... | reverse complement strand
GGCCGATAATTGCGAGACTGGGGCGTAGTACGAATATGGCAAAGGCCGTCGTGGCCCACGCGACGATCAAAACCATGAAGAGTTACTGTACAAACATCACAGCTTGTACTGTTTGGGCCTGGCTGCGTATACGAGCTCTGCTCAAGCTGTGATGTTTCGCAACATGTTGAAACTTCGGACGCTGCTCGGCAAGGACATGTCAACGTCCCGTCCCTCGCATTGCGAGTCAACGCGGGCCGTTCACGCTCAACCCCACGCTTTCGCCCGGCCAGTCTATCCTTATCTTGCGACAACCTCCGCAGCTGTCTCCAGCAACGTCAAACGCAAGACGCAGGCTCGATGGGGATTCGATAAACTCCCCCCCCCCTGGATGTCGTTTGCAACTGTTTCCGTCTGCGACCAGATTTAAGTAGGGTGCCTGGATGCAAATCAAACCACACTGCTGCTTCTCCGCTCGCCTACTGTACTCCACTCGTCTTCCTTGCATTGATCTCACTTTACTTTTGTCAACGCCCAGACCCGCTATCCCTGAGGCACAGCTGCGTGCTCGCATCCTCTGCCTGAACTCGCAGACCCTGTCGTCGGCCTATCTTTACCTTTGACAATTGCTTTCTCACACAACAACAACCCGATCAGATAACACAGTTGCATCATCAGACATGTGCCTACTCAGACGTGCTCGATATAATCATGGCGCGATAATCTTGGAATGTGGATACTAGCCAATCACATTTGAACCTGTCTACAGAGGTTGTGACATGGTGGCCAATCCCGAAAGCTCTCCCCCACAGCCACCACCCTGACGTAGATCAACTCCACTGATTCCATTGCCTAGTGAAACATCATCGCTGAGGTCATGTTGGGATCGCCAGTCCCGTGTTCAATGTATCGCTACTGAAATGCATGTATGGGCACGACTTTACCGCCGTAGACCTGGACGGATGCTGCTAGAGGCCTTCTTACCAGCCTTTCGTACCCGGATGAGCGGTTATCATCCAGTGGTGTTGGTGCTTCCATGAACCTGTCATCTTTGCCTCCATGCTCCCCATGACGTGGGCGGATATGTTGGAGTGGAGCTTGCTTGCTACGGCCCGAGGACTGTTAGCAGATATGCACGCGTGTCCTGAGAGGAAGGACATGGATGAATCACGCGATCTGGTCATGGCGATTCCAGATCCGCGGGAAATGATTCAAGGGTGCAAAGGCGTGCCAGATCCTGCCGGAGTATTCCCACCAGGGGTTGCGGACTCGGTTCCCGTTTTCTTCTTCTTCTTCTTTTTCCTCGGTATCAATGCCGGCGGATTGGTCACGGCACTGCGTAGGGACAGATAAGAACCGCATGTCATACAGAGGTTATCAGGGAGGTCAGGGTTGCAGAAGACTGGCACGGTTAGCATACAGCTGGTTCGACACATGTGGATGGCTCGGCTTACTGCTCAAGCATACACTGCAGACGAAACCTATGTCAACAACTTTCCGGTGACAGAAACAGGCCGCGCGAAAGTCAACACCACCGGCACTCGGGACCACCAGACTTGCCCTTGCCGTCACATCCGGGAGAAATGCCATCATTAGATACTGTAGTAGGCCCTCTGGGCGGTCCGGCTTCATGTACACGCCTCCAGTCGCATCGCTCGCCTGTTGGAGTAGAACAGTGTCGCCCGCTAGCTTCAGAATGTCTATGGGTATCCTTTTTCGCTGTGCGGCAAAGATGGAGTTCATGACCGGTATGTATTGATTCGCTAGGTCGCCAGACACAGAGACGATAAGGATACGAGATGTGAGGGGAACGCGATCGACGTGGGTGTTTTCAGAATCTGCGAGTGCTGATAGAGCTGTGCTCTCGGCAGAAGCTGCTGTCGGAGCATGCAGGATTGTTTGCTTGTTGATGTGAGTGAGGGCCAGGGAGAGGGCGCCACCGATCAGTGTCGTGGGCGTTGCCTCTAGATGGCTCTCTTTCGTTTCGTTGAGCAGTTTCACAAAGTTGTGCAGAATGGCGCTCTCCACTACGGCAAATGGACGGTACTTGTTCGCACTCTCTGCCATGTGGTGATCCTTGTCGGCTGTAGCCTCATTCGTGTCCGCATCGCCATTGGTGCCATGTCGCGATTGAGGTTGCGGACTCGAAGGTGTCGGGTAGAGGAAGGCAGTCTTGTGTGAGTGCGAGGCTATGACGGCGACCTCGTTCGCGTTGCCCGAGGCCAAGTGTGCGTTAATGAAGACCAGGATATTCGCAAGGGCGGCCGAGAGTGAGAGGGTCGAGGAAAGATGCGCCCACGCATGTGGGTTGGTATCTAGGACGATGGCGAGTAAGGATGGTGGAGGAACTATGAAGCGTCAGTCGCAGTCGCCCCAACTGGGGAATTTTGTGAGGAGGTACCCTCTTCTGTATTGACGTGACGGTCGGAACCATCAATAGTATTCATGGTGTCGATTTACGCCCTGTTTCGGGAAGCAATGGCAGAGTAGCGCTGCTCACGGAAAGACCATGACAGCCACAGAGCGGCAGTGGTTTCCTGTAGAGCTCTAGGATAAGTCCTTGGGGCTGAGGAATCAGTCGAGGCTTTTTGTCCAGTCTGAGGTCGATGAGGTCAAGGCCGCGAACGGGTAGCGGCTAGAGCCCGTGCACTCCGCGTGCCCACGTGAGAGCTTACTGCCTGGGAGTGTTCCTACTAGTAGCGCAAGCCACAAACCTCGATTGCTTGTTGTGTACATGGAGAAGCTTGGGCTGTCCTATCTATCCGTCTACCTGTGTAGGTACATGGCGCAACATCAGCTAGCCATGGTTCCTACCTGGGTATAGGTCTTGGCCTTGCGGCGCAATTGTATCAAATCGGCCAAATGCCTCCAAGACGCCATGTATAAACTTGCTAGACAACCTACTAGGGAAAACATACATTACCACCATCATGGCTTACCCGTGTACTACTTACCATGTACTTTCCCAGCAGATGGAGCCCCGGACGAGGACGGCACAGGAACCTTCGTCCGGGTGACGGTAACCGAACCCGCTTCTAGCAAAGCTTGTGTCGCCGCCAATATTGCTGACTACAAACGTTTGATTGTTGTCGCCATGTCCCTAACCAGTCAATGATAATCTACCGAGGCACGTCTCCTAATCGCTGACTTGCTGTCGCTTCCGCTGTACCGCCCCACGTTTCACGAGACCGAACCCAGGGTGGCCAAGTTCAGCTGAGCAACTCATCGCGTTCCTTTCCCCGCAGTTTTTGTCGTCAACACAATACCTACACTGCTCGTTGTTTACATTAGAGACGTAGAAATGATCACAGAAACGATACGAAGAGTCAACGGCTATGAGAAAGATGCCTACACCTACTACCCCGTCATCATCGTTGGGGCCGGAGCATCCGGCATTGCCATGGCCTGCCAGCTGAAGCAGCAGCTAGGCTTTGACCAGTTTCGTGTATTTGACCGTCAGGCTGGAATCGGCGGAACTTGGTGGATCAATAGATATCCAGGTGTTGCATGGTATGCCTTCAAACTCCCCTAAAACCAAGGAAATCCCGAGCGTCCACATCTTCAAGCAATGTCACCATGTTCAAAACAAGCTATTTCCTAGAAACCAAACGCTGATCTCGCACCAGTGATGTACCTGCAGTATTTTACTCCTTCTCCTTTGCGCAAAACCCAAACTGGACCTCGTTCCACCCGCCCGGCAAAGAAATTGTGCGTTACTACCACCAAGTATGCGAGCAATACAAGATCACGGACAAATTCGAACTCAATACCGACATTGAAAGTTGCAAGTGGCTAGAGGACGAGCAACTATGGCAAGTTACGCTCCGCCGAATGGTTGCAGGCATGGGCGACCTCTCCTCCAAGGAACGCATCAAGATCACGCAAGAAAAGGGCGAACACGCGGTGTACTCCGAGCGTGAGATTGTGAAAGCAAAGGTTGTGCTCAGCTGTGTGGGTGGCTTGGTCGAGCCCAAGGGCTGGCCAGACGAGATCAAAGGCATCGAGAATTTCAAAGGCAAAATGTTTCACTCGGCTAGGTGGGACGATACGGTCGACTTTACGGACAAGAATGTGGTAGTGGTGGGGACGGGATGCAGTTCCGCGCAGCTCGTCCCACGCCTTCCCAACGCTCCTTACAACGCCAGATCCGTCACGCAGCTGATGAGATCACCGCCGTGGGTTGTGCCCGCCTTTGTACCGCCTGGTGGTGACAAATGGTGGGAAAAGAATGGACCGAGACTTATGAAAAGTGTACCGGGGCTGAAAGAACTCCTTCGGTTCACTGTCTTTGCCAATGCAGAAGTCGACTTTCTCAAGCTCTTCCCCAACACACCATATGCGGAAAGGGGAAGGAAAGCATACGAAGAGGAAATGCTTGGGCACATGCGAAAAAGTGTACCGGAGAAGTACTGGGACATTATGACGCCGGATTATGGTGTGGGATGTAAGCGACGAATCTACGACAAAAGATGGTTGCAAAGCCTAAACAACCCAAAGATTGACTTGACCACCCAACCGCTGAGTCGGGTCACTGAAAACGGGGTGATCATTGGGCCTGGTGTGGTGTACCCGCATAATGTGAAAGAGGATGAGCATCCAGAGAGGGAGATTCCAGCAGATATCATTGTCTTGGCCAATGGCTTCGATACTACGCGTTGGTTGCATCCGCTCAAGGTCATCGGTAAAGGGGGCAAGGACCTGGTGCAAGTCATGGAAGAACGAGGAGGTGCTCAAGCGTACCAGGGCACTGCCGTTGACGGGTTCCCAAATTTTATGATGATATTCGGGCCAAATACTGCGACTGGACACACATCTGTTGTCATGGCAAGTGAGAGTAAGTTTTATGCACATGTTCTGATTACATTGCTAACCCAGTACAGACATGGTAAACTATTCGCTCAAGTTCATCCGACTCATCCTCAACGACGAGGCTCGCACAGTCGACGTCAAACACTCCGCCGAGGTAGCTTACACAGCTGAAATGCAACGTGCTCTCAAGAACACTGTTTGGCAAAGCGGATGCTCGAGCTGGTACTACACTCCAGATGGCTGGAACTCGACTGTGTACCCATATACACAAGTCGATTTCTGGCGCCGATGTACCTTTCCCAAGTGGGACGACTGGAACATTGAATTTACGAGCAAAGGTGTTGCGAGGATCAGGCTAAGGCGGATGGTAAAGGGCCTTGCGCTTGTGCTTGCTATTGGAGGGATGTGGCGGCTGAAGAGGAGTGGGCTGGCGCTAAAAGATGCAAAGGATTGGTTAAAGAATGTGGTGCGAGGTTCATGGGCAAACTTGATGCAACTGTGGGCTGCGTATAGTAAGGCGCTTTCTTCCTGAGCGAATAATTGAGGGTATACATGCATACATAATAGTAGAACGCTTTCCTTGCATAATGGAAGAAGAAATGCAGATCGATTAAGACCACACCTGACAATGCTTCAAGGGCAAACTTGATTGCAGCATTACCCCTTGGGATGGATGATGCTAGTTTCCGCTGTTCAAGTTAACCCTTCAAATCTTACCCAAACATCCAAACATGGAAGCGTCCGGTATGCGATACATATCGCCTCATCTAGACACATTGTACTCTCAGTCGGCTGGTTGCTCCCCTAAAGGTGCCTTTGCGCCTGGCTGTAGTAAAGTAGTGGTTCATAATGTGGGTTCATACTACAATCGTCAGCATATCACCACCTCGCCTGCACGCTAGTACACACCATCCAGATAATCCGCAGCAATCAGCAGCTCCAAGCACAGCTCAGGCGGGATATCCATATCGGAAACGTCCTTGCTCTCGGCATGTTTCTGGTTATAGTAAAGGTATTCGCAGACCTTCTCTAGCACAACGCCACTATTTTGCCGGTTAACCTAGCTCGAGACACGTTCGTCGTACTTGGTTGTGCGGGGAATAGTAGGGACTCGACGTACTTGATGGTGGGCAGATCGACGCGATTTTGTGTATTTTCTCTGAATCCGGCTATGTAATCTCGTTAGTAAAGTGTTTGGGTTGAAGGAAAGCTGGCATGGCACGTTACACATGGGATCCAGCGCCTTCTTAATGGTGCCCGCTATACAGGCTGCGGAACGGAGGAGCTTGAATTCGTAGCCGTCGTTGGACACGAGGGTGACGTACTCGGTGGTCTTGTTGTCTTCCATGACCGCGCTATTGTGTAAATAGTTTTCCTGGGAGGAAAGATGAGTGCAGATGGCGTGGGATGGTGAAGCGCATCAAAGGCTAACGATGGCCGGGGAATGGCTCTCCGCTGTCGCGCTGTCACGTTTTCTCGCGTAGCACCTTTTTTAGTCTAACTACCACTTTTGCCATACGTTTCGCACGTCTCTGTCGAGATTGTCTTCACAAAATTTCAATCAATTCAATTGCCTTGAACAAAGACCGGTCGTTCTATGGGAGCAACTACGGAAATATCTTTGCTGGTCAGTTTTTCAAGGCTTCGAAATTGATAGCATTCACCAATGGCAAGACCGCCTCATGTCCTCATAACAGGCGGAAGCCGAGGCATAGGGCTAGCAATCGCACAGCTATTTGCAAAGAATGCATACCGTTGCACTCTAATATCCCGTTCCGAAGAGCATCTCAAAGCCGCGGTAGCAACCCTGCAACCTCTACCATCGAGTACATCATCACCCGACACAGTCCAAGCCTCAAGATCAGAGAATGAAGAATCCAAACCAAGCACACCACACCTATTTGCAAACCTACAGCATGGCTACATAGCAGGAAACATAACGCACAACGCAACGTTCTGGACCCCTTCGCCCACTCAACCCTTCGCAGCCCACCTACCCAAGCCATCCTCTACCAAAACGGCGCCCACGAGCTCCCGCATCGACGTAGTAATCAACTGTGCCGGCCGATCCCAAGCAAAGCTCTTCTCAGCGCAGAGCGAGGAAGAAATCGACGACGTGATCAACGCTAATCTCAGTGCAATGATGCACGGCACCAGGTTTCTCATCCGGTACGTGCTATATCCACAAAAGACCAAGAATTCAAAAGGCCACAACCAGGGAGCTAACGCTTGGATCAATACCTACTTAGGCATGGATACCTTAAACGATCTAACCACGCTGATGACAGAGACTATGACCCCGTCGTCATCAATGTTAGTTCATTGCTGGGTCTGCACGGCGGATACGGCGCTGTTGCGTATGCGGCGGCGAAGGCGGGTGTTTTAGGCTTTACGCGCGCGCTGGCTACAGAGTATGCTAGTCACAAGGTGCGCGTTAATGCTATCGTGCCTGGCTATGTGGATACGGATATGACGAAAGGTGCGTACATGTCTCTAGTACAACATGCATAATAGTGTGTGTGTGACCCGATTGGAAAAAGGAAAAGAAACTAAGAAACTGACCTCGAGCAACCTTTGCTTTGTAGACCTTGACAGAGCCAACCTCGAGAAACGCATCCCTCTGGGCCGGTTTGGAACACGAGAAGAAGTTGCACATGCAGCACTTTTCCTCGCACAGAACAAGTATGCACATAACTGCGTGCTGAATTTGGATGGTGGCTTATCTGCCGTCTAATTACTCCCATGGCCTATCATTGTTTCCGTTTCTCACCATTTTGTCCTTGCAATTACGGCCCTGAGTTGCTCCTTTCCTTTCATATGACGTTGCCGTTTCCACCAGATGATCCTTTGATTGAGGTATATCCCGTTTCTTTCCAAACCCCCAAACGCCCGACTGACTAGATACCAGATTTCTATAGTACAGAGGTGATGTATGTGAATGCGAGTGGTTTCAAGAAGAAGAAGACTGGCCCAGTGACCGACGAGAAGAGCATGCTTCAACACCCGTGATCCAAGGGTGGAACGAGAGAGGAGGTTGTATACTGTTTTCGGTGGTTGCGAGTACAATGCCAAGTTGTTCCATCAACAAGAAATGGCAATATACCAGGTCGCCCTCGATACTGAGTTCCTAAGAATGTGGTTTCTCAGTCATCGTCAATGACAATCGCTCCGTCGTCCTTGTCATCTTGAATGACAATGTGGTCATCATCTTTTTTCCGAGCTTCTTCGATAACCTTGCCCTTCTTGCGTACAAGGCCATCCTCGAGGCCTGCGTCGCTGGCTGTGCGCTTTGTAGCGCCGTTCGTGGTTCCGTTTGTTGTTGCCCTTTGGAGCCCGTACGGAAGAGTGCCATTGATGGTCGCATGGCCATTTGTCTCTGGCACAGATGCTTTAGGCTTTGTCGCGATCTTCACCTCGCCCGGTAGCCTAAGAGGGTTGGCATTCTCGGTGAACTCTTGTTGGATGACAGAAAACACCACATCAACTTTCGCGTTCTCATCCGCATCGTCAGAGATGGTGAGGAACGTGTCGCCCTGGAGTCCCAGCTCCTCGAAAGTCTTGTCAAGATGAATGTCTTCGTCAACATCGTATAGAATATCGGCATCACGCTTGATGCTAAAGTCATCTCCGTATCCGAGCTGCTCTTTGAGAACAGTGTCAACCAGATCACTCAGCTTCGCGCGCTTCGTGTCGACATGGAGCTCTGCATAGCACACGCTACATGTTGCACAATGGGGATTTGGTGGTCGGAGGGACTCGCTTGAGATGACGCGCTCAGTGCCTCTCGTAAGAAAGACCATCTTCGCCTTGTCGAGCTGTTCGCGCATGACCTTGAAGGCTTGGAGAACGCAGAGACCGGCTGTCATGGCGTTGGTAGTTGCAATAGCTGGGATGATGTTGCCGGCCATTTCTGCAGTTCGTTAGCATCAACACTGATAAGGTACGCTCAGGATCCATACGCTTGATGTCAAACTTGGACCGCATTTCGATACCGAAAATGTGTGACCGCAGATTTGCGCTTGAGACAACAAAGTCCAGTGTATCCACATCGTCCTTGTCGAAGCTGAGGATGGGCACCGAATTTCCAATATCTGCATTTGCGCGCGTCTCTTCTAATCGGGTACTGAGGCGCTTTATGCTGTCGACAAAGACGGCAAAATTTTCTGCGACGTTCCACACGGCCTGATCCTGCTGTGCAATAGTAGGTCCCACACCCAACGACTCCTGCATGAGAGTATCGTAGTCCAGTACTTCGGGTGCCCGCTTGGTCTTCCACATGCCCTCCATGCTCCGTAATCGCTCGATATCTTCCTTGAAAACCTTGTCAAACACCAGGCGCGGGAAATCCTTGGATCCCATGGAGTCGCGTATGCGTTTTAGAGCCTGTGCCTCGTTGCGCAGATTTGCGACTTCGTCTGCGTTGTCGGCGGTTTCGCTGTGGTCTAGTTCTGGCGCTTCGTCTTCTGAGGTGCCAAATATCTCGGCAAACAGATATGACTTTCCCCATACTATGCAGTGAATGGGCTGCGACGGCGTGCTTCGGATTGTGCAGACGGGGAAGGACTTGGGCGCGTCTTTGGGGGTGCAGTCGTAGCATTCGGTTTCGCCCTGGCGCCACTAGTCAGCAGACCGATTTCTCCAGCACTTTAGATTCGTGTTGCGCACTCTCTTGATGACTTGGACCTGTCCGTTGAAGCCAGTCGTGCCACTCTCTATCAGCGGGACATTGGCCGCCAGGCACATTTTGTTGACGTGCCGCCGCGCATCCAGATTATCCAGCGCGTTGAAGACGATGCTGAAGCTCTGGAACCACGCGACATTGAATTGGCTGTCCTTGATGTTGTCGTGGTACGCTATGATGCGGACGTTGGGGTTGAACCTGCCTGCCGACTCTTTGGCAACCTGTCCGATTGTCAGCGCAAGCTCTGTGATGTCGTCCCGAGCCAGGTTTTTCGTCGTACTAATGCCTTGGACTTCTTGATATGCTCATTGCGAAACAGGAATTGGCGATTGAGGTTGCTGAGGTCGATGGTGTCCAGGTCTACGACGTGCACTTCACCAAAGCTGGTGAGAACTAAGTTTTTGAGCAATTCGCAGCCAATGCCACCAGCTCCCACCATCAAGACGCGTGCCTGTACATGGTCAGTAACGTGCACAAAACCTGTTTGCGCGTGCCTTGCAGCTAACCAACCTCCTTGATGCGTTGGTGAAGGGTGCCGGTGAGGCTCTGTCGAGCAAACTTGTCGCGTGCCATTGAATCCGTGGTGGGAAGAAGCGAGCGGTAGGGCGAGTTTTGTTTTGCGCGAGGCTACGACATGCGACGGTGGGCACGGTTGCCGGTGCCCGGTTGAGGGTGAGATAGCAGGTGAGAGACGTCAGTGCCGCTGGGTAGCGCCACTGCACTGGACCCACGCCGCTTCCTTCAGCCTCGGAGGCTTGGCGCCTAAACGAGCGCCCTATGAGTGGAGCGTGCAAGTCGAAGACGCAGGCACAGAATTATCACTCACCGCACCGGCACGCTTGCTTTGGCGGCATGGCATTCAGCTAGCTAAAGCTAACCATACCTCGCCGCTACTCTGCACACTTACAATCACTGTCACTACCGAGCCTGGACCTAGCGTGCTTCTTCGTCCCTCATCATGTCCGACGACGAGGTTGATCTGGAGCTGCTAGACCTCATGCGGAAGCACTGGGGTGGCGGCGCCAAAGAGGATGGTCCGCCAGAGACAAATGTCCTCGAAAATGCACACTTCATCTACGACAACAGCATGGACGTTGCCTTGGACATGCGCTCAACCAAGCTGGCCGCCCAGCTTGTACTCGCTGAAATGGAACGGCGAGAGTACTCAACAAAGACGTGGTCCGAGCATGAGCTGCATCCAAAAGCCAAGAATGACGACACTGTCAACTTCATCTTCACTATGGACCTCCTGAACTTTAGCTTCTGGAGCGAGAAGAGTGACGAGGAGCGCTTTGCCGTAGTGTACAAAGGGAAGAGGTGGACGGGATACTGGAGTCTAGTCGCTATACTACAGAGAGCCTTGGAGCAGGACATACCCGTCACCAGCCCAGAGTTTTGGGTTGATGAAGAGCAGTGCTCGGACGAAGTTCTGCGAACGGTTTTCAGCTCTGGTACCGATGAGGAGATACCAATGTTCGAGCAAAGAGTGCGCTGCCTGAGAGAAGCTGGACGAATCCTAGAGGAGGTGTGTCTTCCACAGATGCGAGTGTAGTAGGCCAAGTCAACTTACAATTGATGGTGTAGGAATTCGACAGTAGCGTTGTCACATTGATAGAAGATGCGAAAAATTCTGCAGCCGCTCTGGTCAACCTTCTCGCTGAAAAGTTTAATTGCTTCAGAGACGAAGGCAGATTCGAGAACAAAAAGGTTCGCTTCTTAAAAAGGGCTCAAATCTTCGTTGCAGATCTATGGGCTGCGTTCGACGGTAAAGGCTACGGCGAGTTTAACGATATTGGCAAGATTACCATATTTGCAGGTATGCGAAGGTTTGATTACACAATCCAATCGAAACTGATATCCCTGCAGATTATCGAATTCCACAGATGCTGCATTCACTGGGCGTGATGTGGTACTGCCCCCCTCTTGAAAACAAGATCCGTCGTCTCGAAACTATAGAATCCGGCCATTCCTGGGAGATGCAGATACGTGGATGCAGTATCTGGGCCGTAGAGCTCCTTCGCCGGGAGATACTCTCACTGAAACCTGATGCAAAAGTCAATGCTATTCTCATTGATTTCTTTTTGTATGACCTAGCGAAAGAGAAGGAGAAAGACGAGGTAGAGGTGATACCACATCATAGGACTAGAAGCATATGGTACTAATCAGCATGGCATGGGAGCTGTGATTCGCGAGGTTACCACGGTTCTCCACCCAATGTCTGTATGCGCAATCGTGCATACAATAGCATCAGCATCGACATTATCTAGATTCAGGGTGCGATGTGCCTCATTGATCCCTGCATCGCCACCGCTGCACGCGCCACATCCGACTTTCGTCACTCAATACGTTCTATGGGTCATTTTGCACCTACAGAATCTTCTCAGAGTGCCGCAAAGGAGTACCCGATTGACATTGAAGTCACTATCAGAGCACTTCTTGCATAGCAACTAAAGCGGCGTAGTGTGCAATTTAGTTGTGAAGGCGTTGAGTCTCACTTTGGGAATGCCGGAGGGACGTCGGGACGTTGGAAATAGCTTATGTGAGATGCCTCACGCCATTATATTAGCCGTTATTCACTTGCGCTAGTGATGGCTATCAACAACGATGACTACCCCCTTTCTAGGGATAACTCGCTAATGACGTATGGAAAACGTTTATGGCATACTGAATGGATCCGCTTGGTACGCATGCTCCATCATTCGTGCTGAATGCGGGCCGCTTCAGTGGGCTAGTGTTTACAACGAGAAGGGGGCCTTCGGGGTCTTTTCCTTCCTGCATGAATCGATGCCCACCACTTTAGGGGCTTGGATTCGTTGAAGACGAATGCATTGAATTACTTCACGACCTTCGCGAGGAGCAGCCTAACCTGATGTTCAACCACGGATGGGTATCAGGTGATGATGAACCTGCATTGTGGAGGATTGCGGGCTAAATCATGGGCGAGAAAGGCACATGCGGAGAAGTGGAGATCTTATCACAAACCATGGCTCTCTCTGAGTTCTGAGCTTCTATCAAGCGCTGATCTTAGCTGATCCCTTGGGTATGGAACTGCATCCTACTGCAACTCCGCACTTTGAAAGCTGGATTCCTGTAATAAAAACACATCAAGCGCTCACCAATATAACCCTGTGCCATAAGCCACGCGTTTATTCTCCTTGTTCTCGGAAACTTGGCTACTGCCAAGCGTATGCACATTCACGTTGACGGTACCATTTCGGTGCCCAGATGGATCATCCCGGATCATCAGCAATATATAATGGTTACCTTTGCGCCTGAGGGTGTTCGTCCACGCTCACTAACTAACCTTACCACTCAATAAGTATGAGCTCAAACTGAAAAAAACCCTAGGAAGCCAGCAGCTGACTACTTGTTAAGGATACTCCTACCTATATACTTACGCTATGGGGCAAGGACTGAGTGATCTTGGACCTGAACGGGTTCATCCATGTCTCAATCGCATCCTAGGCCCTGACAGGCTCGCCCTTCCAAACAAATTTGCTTTCCAGATCAGGGACGTCAGGCCATACAACCTTGAATATCCAGTTAAGCCAGTTGCAGTTACGTACCCGGACACCGCGGACGATGTCGCTGAAATCGTCAGTTGCGCCACAAGATATGGTATGAAAGTGCAGGCGCGCTCTGGCGGGCACTCGTATGCCAATTATGGCCTTGGGGGTGAAGACGGTGCCATTGTTATCGACATGCACAAATTCCAACAGTTCTCCATTGACAACTCTACTTGGCAAGCTACTATTGGTGCCGGAACCCTCCTGGCCGATGTCACTAAGCGTCTACACGAGAATGGTAACCGCGCCATAACCCATGGCACATGCCCTCAAATCGGATTCGGTGGCCATGCGACGATGGGTGGTCTAGGTCCCACTGCGCGCATGTGGGGCACAACCCTCGATCATGTTGAAGAAGTTGAGATAGTCCTGGCCAACAGTAAGATTGTCCGAGCTTCAGACACGGAGAACCAGGACCTCTTCTTTGCCATACGAGGAGCTGCGCCTAGCTTTGGAATCGTCACCGAGTTCAAAGTACGCACTCAGCCCGAACCTGGCAGCTCAGTATTGTACTCGTACACCATCAGTGGCGGTTCTGCTGAGTCTAACTCCGCTGCGTTTAAACAGTGGCAGAAACTCATAACCGACCCCAACCTTTCTAGGAAATTTGCGACTACATTCGTTTTGACAGACCACCTTATAACCATCACCGGCACATTCTTCGGCACGCAAGCAGAGTTTGATAGTCTAAAGATTGCCTCTCGTATCCCAGACATTCAGGTAGGCCACTCTACAGAGGTGAAGAACTGGCTTGGGGTTGTAGGCAAATGGGGCGAAAATTTGGCTTTGCAAGTTGGTAGAGGTATCCCGGCTCATTTCGACTCCAAATCTCTTGCTTTTACAAAGGAAAATGTCATGACCGATGTCACAGTCGATAAGGTCTTTGATTACGTTGCGAGGACGAACAAAGGTAACGCGGTGTGGTTCATCGTCTGGGATCTCGAGGGTGGCGCCGTCAACGATGTGGCAGCCGAAGCAACATCTTATGGTCACCGTGACGCGGTTTTCTTCTTACAGTCATATGCTGTTAACCCACTGGGCAAGGTCAGTGGAAACCCATTTTTTTTTGGCAGGAATCTTTCAACGCGTACTAACCCCTTGATTAGGTCAAAGATGAGACTCACGACTTCCTTGCCGGCCTCAACGAGATCATCAAGCTCGCAAAGCCAGACAACGAGTTCGGAGCGTATGCCGGCTACGTCGATCCTGCACTGGGTAACAGCAGTGCAACGGCGTATTGGGGCAAGAATGTAGATCGACTGCAACGTATCAAGAGCTGGGTCGACGAGGGTGATGTTTTCCACAACCCACAGAGTGTGAGGCCGTTGAAAAAGTAGGTAACAAGGATTGCTATCCTCCACATAGATAGAACTAGCAAGATTCTTCTTACGTGTAGAGATGTAGCCTCTAGGCCCATATTGATTACCCTTTTCAAGGCTACGCTTGGTATAGCAAGGTTTTGTCCTGGGATGTATTCACAGTAGACATTCCAATATAAAACTTGCCAAGAACCTCGAGACACGAGAGACAAATACATCGAGTGACAGCGTGTGATAAAGGATAGCTGCCGAAAGAAGGAGGATAGTGGCTAGGATGAAAGGATGTAGATTGGTCTTTCTGAGTGTCGTCATCTTATACGAGTGTGCGAGTATGGTGTATACCTTTCATGTGCATTCTTGGAAATTGTCGCACGCGTTTACACGGATACCTTTTACACAATAGACAAAATGGCGTGATCTTCAATACGTATCAGACCATTGTATAGTACGGCATGAATGGCGGGCTGCGCGCGACGAATGTAGGAGCTATGCATAGCGGGACTATGAGACAAGAACGGTATATTTAGGGAAGACCTTGTAGACTAAAAAGGGAGATGCTAAGATACTGTCGGTGGTGGTCGCATCATCACATTGCTGTTGTTTCTGAATACTCGAAATAAAAAGTAACAATGAACAAGGAATGAATTGATTCAAGAGAATCGAAAGGCTTGTACATGGCTGACAGAAGATTGTACATGTGTTGAAGAATATTATTGTCGTGGCTGTAACGGTAATGGTGGCAATGCTCACACAACAAAGTACGGTAATCGTTGAGGCAGCTGCGGTGTACACGACGACCCAGGGAATCAACTATAGATATCCTAGCAGTACGAATGAAACAGAACCCACCGTTGTGATAATGAATGACAGGGAACATGAAGAGCCTGATTTACGCGAGAGTGTATATATGACTGTCCTGAGCACAAGGGCGGTCCCAAGCTTTTGAGAAATCCGAACAGATAGCGCTTGCTCTGCTAACACCACATAATTGATCATGTACCATACGTCGGGGCCCTAGAATTGCATTGTCAGGGACAGGCCTATAGTATCGCAAGATTTGATGTCAAATGCTCCATGTAAATTTAAAAGCCCTACGGAAGTCATTACCCAAGGAGCAGCTTCACACGTCTTTGAAAGTATCAATCTGAGATGTGACGATGAAGAATGTAGGCGTAAGAGATGCATTGCTTGATGCGGTGGCAACAGCCCTACGTTCGTCTGTGCGGCCGAACGCGCTAGCGTTTTCTACGCCCTAAACTTTTTCGCATTTTTTTGACCACAGAACCCACTATCGGTGTCGTCAAACCCAGCCACCAAGCTCACTTACTCTGATTGAGATTCGTCTCGGCATATTCTGACTCTGAATATCTGGCTTGTAAAACAGTCGGTAGGCCTTTCATGTTGCGTTGGTATGTGGCTAGCAACCAGAGTTCGTCGCCCAATCAGGACTCAAGGTGAGAGAGGCCTCACTCACTTTCCTCAGTTTTCCGCCAAGTCCAATAGCGCAGTCCACACCAGAAATTCAAGACTTAATCTTCGTCATAAGGAGATCTGGTAGAAGTGACTTTGCTATCGTGCAGTACGCGCGATGTTTGACAAACTTGGGCATGGCCGAATAGCACGGCTATTCCAGGAAAAATTACGCAAGACCGTTCCATATCGACACCGCTTGGACGACTACTTGTGGGGTGCCCGAGGCGCGCTGCGCCAGCATTTTGGACCAAAGGTACGTATGCCTGAGCTATTCGAAAGAAGGGACCGGATTTATTTTGGGCTCGAGGCTCAGAAGTTACAATGGTATGCACCTGCACCAATACCCCACCATGACCTATTGGATGCAACAGCAAGAGTGGGACGTGTCGAGGAACGTATTGGATACACTTTCAAGCACAAGATGTACTGCATAGAAGCACTTAAACTTACACCTAGCACTACGCCACTCTACTTCAAGGGCGTTATCATCAATGCCGATAAGAATAACCGCTTAGCATTACTGGGTGATCGGATACTTGGCTTAGCTTTGAGCGAAATCTGGTTCTATACAGGAAACACGACAGGTTTGTTCTCCGCGGGGCTCATAAATAGCAGCTAACACCATGGCAGGCGAATATTCGCAGATGAATCTGGAGACAGTTACTAGAGTTGCCCTCAATAACAAAGGCTTGCAACTCAAGCTTGACGAGAACGTTATACTCATGGCGGGGGCTGTTGAGGCTTCGCACAATCAGGTAGCGGAGACGTTTGAAGCTGTCCTTGGTGCTGTTTACTTAGATTCGGGACATGATGTGGAAGCAGTCAAACGAGTTCTCAAGCAGGTTGGGCTGGATCAAAACAGATTCTTGAAGAGGGACGAGGACATGCTAGCTGCAAGAGAGAAAAAAGAAATCTCTGCACTGCGGGCGGCCGAAGGACTCGAACGAGAGCGGGAACAGAAAAGCATCGCAGCATCTCGAAAAGCCACAGAGGAGCGAAGGCAAGCGAGCTCTGCGCAGGCGGAGGCTATAGAAAAGAAAACCGAAGGCCAGTCAAAGACAACGTGGACCAGTCTTGTTGTCAATTTTTTCTATGGAGTGCAACCACGAATGCAGGTGGCAGACAAGCTGGACAAGAAGACGATCGATAGTCCCAAGCAGGGGCCGGTGACGACTCCCTCAGAAGAGATGAAATCACACTCAATAGATTTCGCGGGCAGAGCTACGACGGAAGTGAAGCAGATCACCACCGGGCAACGCTCCAAGCAGGATGCACAGAACCGGATGGGACAGGAAATGAAAGGGCTATCGAAAAGCGCAAGAAGATTGCAAAGGCGACTTGAAGCAGCACGACAAGAGGGAGCCCGGAAGACGATATTACAGAAGCAAAAAAAGGAAGAACTACAGATGGAAAAGGAGAAGGAGATGGCACTGCAGAAACAGAAGGAGAAGATGAAGGAAAAGGAGAAGGAGAAGATACTACAGAAACAAAAGGAGCTGGAGTCCCAGAAACAAAAGGAGCTCAAAGCTCAAAAGCAAAAAGAGCTAGAGGCTCAAAAGCGAAAAGAGTTAGCAGCTCAGAAGCAAAAAGAGCTAGAGGCTCAGAAGCAAAAAGAGCTAGAGGCTCAAAAGCGAAAAGAGCTAGAAGCTCAAAAGCGAAAAGAGTTAGCAGCTCAGAAGCAAAAAGAGCTAGAGGCTCAGAAGCAAAAAGAGCTAGAAGCTCAAAAGCGAAAAGAGCTAGAAGCTCAAAAGCAAAAAGAGCTAGAGGATGTAAAATTCCAGGAAAGAGAGAAACTTGAAGACCAAAGACATCAAGAAGTGGAAGCTGAGAAACAAAGGGAGCTAGAGGCCCAGAAACAGAAGGATATAGAAGCCCAGAGACAGAAGGAGATAGAAGCCCAGAAGCAGAAGGAGGTAGAGGCCCAGAAGGAGGTAGAGGCCCAGAAGGAGGTAGAGGCCCAGAAGGAGGTAGAGGCCCAGAAGAAGGCAGAGGCCCAGAAACAAAAGGAGATGGGGGCTGAGAAACAAAAGGACCCAGAAGTCCAAGGAGAAAGGGTGCTGGAAGACCAGAAGCACAAAGAGCTAGAAGCCCAGGAACAGAATGACAGAGAACAGCAGATCAAGAAAGAGCAAGAA
>Ga0265798_10005037_pt1 | contig 17968 bp, 19 predicted proteins | sample P3T30metagenome_FD_192430 | JGI IMG/M metagenome (GOLD analysis project Ga0265798, IMG submission 192430) | Plant litter microbial communities from East Loma Ridge, Irvine, California - P3 T30 | ecosystem: Environmental > Terrestrial > Plant litter > Unclassified | place: USA: California... | reverse complement strand
CTCGTCGCTTGCGCGACGTCAGATACGCGCTCAGCAGAAACAGCGCATGTTTCCGACCATCGACTACGTAGGTCGCGTCTCTCACTTCGACCCAGACAGCGACTACCATGACTTCCGCGGCTTCTTTGTCTTATTCTGGATCGGACTCGCCATCATGGTCATCACGTCGATGCTACGAAACCTGACCGAGACTGGATATCCTTTGCAGATTAGGCAGTGGGCGCTGTTCAAGGAGAAGATTTTCGAACTTGGTCTGGTTGACTTCGCCATGGCGTTTAGCACGGCTTTGTGTCTGCCTATCCAAAGGCTGTTTCTCAAACAGGGCTCGTTCCGGTGGCACACATCTGGCATGGTCATCCAGAGTACACTTCAAGCAATCTGGCTTGCTTTCTGGACTACGTATGCTGTTCCTGGGGATGTAACATACTGCAGACTGACGATTTCGAAGATATCCTTTCATTCGCGACTGGAGCTGGACAGCTCAGGTCTTCTTCACTCTTCATTTGCTTGCAATCTTCATGAAAATGCACTCATACGCGTAGGCTTTCACAAAGCCCCCAACATCGGGACTCGTAGCTAACCATGTCAAGATTCTACAACGGCCATCTCAGCGAAACCCTGCGACGTCTGAACGATCTGGATAACCCCGACAGAGCTAGCAAAGCGGCGGCAGTGCGATACCCAAGCTCGCGCACTCACCTGCATGAGATACCGCAATCCCCAACCCAGATTGAGCCCGAGCCCAAAGCTGCGAATGCAGAATACCTGAACCAGCTGAGGGAGGATCTTGCCTTCGAGCTGGCCTCACCTCTTGGCCACGTTTCATACCCCAACAACCTTACCTTGTACAATTTCGTCGACTTCCTCTTCTGCCCGACGCTGTGTTATGAGCTTGAATACCCCCGGAATAGCAAGGTTCGCTGGCTAGAGGTCTTCTACAAGACGCTTGCTGTATTCGGCTGCATCTTCCTCATGGTCATCACTGCGGAGGAGTTTATACTTCCCGTACTGGACGTATCTGCAGTGCGACTCCACAACTCAAGTGGCGCCACAGACTTTGCATTGATACTGGGCGAGACTATTGGCCGTCTGCTATTCCCTTTCATGATCACTTTCCTGCTCGTCTTCCTGGTCATATTTGAGTATATCCTGGGTGCATTCGCAGAAATTACGCGTAAGTCATAGCTACTAAGCGTCTTGTTATCATTGTTGCTCACAAATTGTGTAGGATTTGCTGATCGCCAGTTCTATGCCGACTGGTGGAATAGCTGCGACTGGCTTGAGTTCTCCGTAAGAAAGCACGTTGTTACATCTCTGAATTGCCACTAACGCATTTCTCAGAGAGAGTGGAACATCCCTGTACACCATTTTTTCCGACGACATGTCTACTCGGCGTCGAAGAATCACATGTCGCGTCCGCTCGCTACCACCATCACATTCCTCATATCAGCTCTGGCACACGAGCTTGTCATGGGATGTATAACAAGAAAGTTCAGAGGCTATGGCTTCATCGCCATGATGCTCCAAATGCCAATTGTCATGCTGCAACGGAGCAAATGGGTCCGGGGTCGCACACTGCTGAACAATGTGCTGTTCTGGTGTAGCATGATCCTGGGGCTTAGTATGGTAAGTGTTCTCATCTCGCCCGAAGACAGGCCATTGCTGACTATGGGTAGATGTGCGCTCTATATGTGCTTGTATAGTTCCTAGTGATTGCGATACATAGCACATGCACGTAGAGTGGAGCGATTTGGATTATGGCTTGGCTGCACATGGCTGGAGCAGATTAGACTGGCGAAATATCCCTATTCGTTATTCTCGAATCCTTGGATAAAGCGGAATAGAATAGAATAGAATCATCATCTGCACGTGACTCTGAGAGGTACATGTTTGAGATGAAACCGGAACGAGGCACCCAACTCGCAATCGGCGCAGTCTCGCAAAGCCTGCCCTGAACGTGGTCTTGCGTGACGTAGGGCCAACGTCAAGGTCCTCATATGCAGGCACTGCAAGGGTTATGTCGGTGGAGCGGCGGGCGACCCCGCGTCGCGAAGCAGCGAGGGAGCACCTGCAGGGATGACGTTGCATCAACAACACCCTTCATGTACCTACGACGAGCGTGAGAAGCTTCGCCGTGCGGGTGGATAGCAGCCTTTGCGGGTTTGCGCAGTACGAATTCCTATCATTACACGTTTTTCGTCCAACTGCATCTGCACTACATCCGGTTTGGTCATTGCCATGCAGTGATCTCATCCACCGTCACCGGACCCGACTAGTTTCCAACACGGCTACGTCGGAACATTTACTGCCACAACGAGTCTAGATATCTCGTGGCGCATTACATCGCCGTTGGTAGAACACAGCAGCTTCCCGAACCTTTCAACTTTACCACAGCCAGCATGGCCGAACTTCATGAAGCGCTCGCGTGCCTCCGGCCGAAAGAGTTCAGCGATGTTCCTACCGACAACCTTGAAGCATTCCTACCCGATATACTCTCCAAAGCGGAGCTGATTGCAAATTCTGTACCCGAACCTCCCAATGGCACGCCCTACGAGTCGTCGCAACCTACGCGAACGGAGCAGCAACCCGCGACGTGTGCAAAGGACCTCACCATTTCCCGTGTGCGCCGGCCACCACCAGCACCAGAACACGAACAACTGCAGAATTCGTGGGGAAAGCCTGTGAAGTTGGGTAACGGTGATGCCGCTACAGGAATGAGCGTCTTCAAGATGGCTGGGAAGGACAGGCATGGAGCCTGGTTCGCGCGGATCAGCGTACACGAAGGGCTCGGCTTTGAAAAATGGAAGCGCGCTATGAAGCGAGAGTTTCCTGAGAGTCTGGAAGTCCAGGGTGGTCCTGGTGAGGGCAACGTGAGAGGCATTGGAGGGGACCAGAGGCTGGAGGACATAACTGTTGATGGCATAGGTCAATTACAAGGTACGTGGGTGTGAGGCATAAGATCAATAAGGCGGTATGATGGCTGACAAAAACACAGTATACCAGCTTTCTGCGCAATTCCCGGGCCCGACCTCCCCACGAGAGTTCATCACCTTACTCATCACCTCGGATACCTGCCTTACGGAAGCCTCCAAAGTCGGCAATACCATACCACGACATCACATGGTAGTTTCCATACCCGTCTCCCACCCAGACGCGCCTCCACGGAGCAACATGGTCCGGGGCTATTACGAGTCGATCGAAATGATCCGGGAGATACCCATGAGCGACGGGGATCCAGAGACTAATCCCGTAGAGTGGGTTATGATTACGCGCAGTGATCCCGGAGGAGGCATACCGCGTTTCATGGTGGAGCGGAACGTACCTAGCAGTATAGTCCAGGATGCCGTCAAGTTCCTCGACTGGGCCTGCGCTAGAGACGACAGCGCTGAAACTGTGGCAAACACACCAATAGAAGAAGCAACAGAGACACAGCAAACGTATGAGAATGGACACAATCTTTCCAGGGCAGAGTCCAACGGCATAACCGCTGGCGTAGGAACCAGCATCGCGGACATGCCCTCACATCAGCGGCACATGTCTTATCGAACGACCGAGGCTGATACTTCACTCCAATTACATCGCACAGAATCCATCAGCTCCTCTAGCTCCTCGTCAGCCGAGTCGTTTGCCTCTGCTGAACAATTCACAACTGCCCGTGAAGGACTTCCAATCGATACATCCATACCGACACCGTCGACTTTGTCGCAGCAATCTCTTCCAATGGCAGACGACAATCACCATCAGAAGGGACTTCAGAAGATTGAAGAAAAGAAGGAACAACTGAGACTAAAGCTTGAGCAAGCCCGCGAAAAGCGTGAAACAGAGCTGCAAACTGAGAGCTCAAAGACCGAGAGGGAAATGCAGAAAGCGGCCGAGAAGCACGAGAAGGAGAAGAGAAAGCAAGAGACCAAGTATCAAAAGGAGATTCGCAAACTAGAAGAACGCCGTGCCAAGGAGACGCGAAAATTGCTCGCACGTCAGCAAAAGGAGGCGGATAAGAGCCAGCTCGCAAAGGCACAGCGAGAGCGCGACGAGTACAAACAGCAAGCGGGAATCTTAGAGCAAGAAAACAGGCTGCTTAAGAAGCAGGTTGGCGAACTGCAACACGAGAATACCACGCTTGTTTCTCGTCTCGGCAAGAGCGAGGAAGGCATCAAGATCCTAAAATCAGTCCGAGAGAGTCGGACTAGGGCCAGTTCGAGGGCCAGTTGTAGCTCAGGCAAGAGCAGCAAGAGCACGCGGGGGAAGGGTTCGAGTGAGTCGGCCGATACCGTCGGTAGGTCGGGAACGGCTCAATTTTGAGCTTGTAGTTTAGAGTAGGGTTGCAGTCCCCTTGAACGGTTCATCGGGCTGGTCCTCTTTGTGGCGTCTTTGTAGCGGAGCATGCGGGGCGCGAGATTTATGGTTCATATAGCGGCTCTTGGTGTACAAGAACTTTTGATTCAATAAACGTGGGACTATAGTCGTGTCCGACAAGTTGTCCAGAATTGTGCGATAAAGAAAATGCCAGTTTCCGTACGGTGTGACTCACCTTGAGCAAGCATCCCCTCTAAATTTCATCTTACCACGTGACTCAACAATTCTCCTAACCGCCAATCCTGCTGAAGAAGTGCTTTGTAGTAAGACTAGACGTGTTTTGTTTTGTTGGACAAGGAAGGCGGCCCCCTGCAACACTTGCGGCGTTTGCGGTCTGCGACTGCCCGATGACCGGAGAAAAAGATAGACCTGGAGCTGAACATGATACTTTTTCACTCGACTTTGCTGGAGGGAACGTGACGAAACAAGATCGATTTTGCGACGGCACATACATGCGCGTTTGGAACTAAGAAACGAGCGAAAAAGATAGTTTGGGATTGAATTGGTGTGTGTGTGGGTTGAGAGAGGGAAAGAGGGATTTGCAGCCCCACTATCCGACGTTCGCCGCCGCGACTACTACTACTACTACTACTACTACGACTGGCTTGACGCCGCCCCCACTACTACTCTTTGTATACCAAAAGAGCTGGAATTGTGTAAGATAGGAAAAATTTACATCGATACCAACATCGATTGCGATTCAAAAATGACGTACAGCGGCAACGAAACAGGGGTGAAGCCTACGCTCCTCGCCTTCCACGGCTCGGGAAGCAATTCCACCGTGCACACGGTACAATTGGCCCGGCTGATGAGGGCGATCAAATCCGAATTCGAAGTCGAGAGTATGGAAGGTACGTAACCATTTCTTCTCTGCTTTCTTTCGTCTCGGCACTGTCATCATGGGACAGCAACACATTCAACACGTCCTTCCATCTCTCTCCACCCTCATGCTAATGCTCTCCCTTCACAGCCCCATTCCCTTCCCAGGCCGGTCCGGGTGTGCTGCCTTTCTTTGACGGTTGCGGCCCTTTTAAGCGCTGGATCAAAACACCCATCTCAATCGACGACGTGAAAAACGGAACCGCGACATCTGTCATGGAACCCCAAGTCCACGACCTCATCCGCAACACTATCGAGCGCATTACCGCGTCTGGCAGCAAAGTTGTAGGTCTAATCGGCTTCTCACAAGGCACAAAGGTCGTTGCTGGATTACTCAAGGGCTCGGAACTACGTGCTGCGCTGGCGGAAAAGGGCGAGGATGTCGCTGATCTGTCATGGTGCGATTTCTCGTTTGGAATCATGATCTGTGGGAGTTATCCGCCGCCGCTATTCCCGCAAGATGTAGTTGCCAAGGTGGAGAAAGCGGCGGGTTTGAGCGAGGTGGAAAAGAAGGAGTTACTAGCGAGAAAGATCTCGATGCCCGTGTTTCATGTGTTGGGTACGCAAGATGAGTATCTGTGGGCGGGTCAGTTGTTGACTGATGACTTCTTCGAGGTAGGCGAGGGGAAGACCGAGGTCAGAAAGTGGGACATGGGACATCATTATCCGGTCAAGGTGGAGGAGAGTGAGGAGATTGGGGAGTGGGCGGTGGGTGTGATGAAAAAGGATGCGCAGTGATGCTGGCATAAGGGAGCAAATACGAGGAGTGATTAGAGTTGGAAAGAGGCTGGCGGTACCCGCATGTACAGTTCTCTATACCATACATTATATAGATTTTACTTAGAGTAGCAACTATAGACTTTTTTTTTAGCTATCGCAGCATACATGCAATAGATGGCGGGTGGCGCAATTGCGGAAAAAAGGACGACTGTGAATGAATAGAAGACAAGGTGAGGATAGGAAAGAAGAGGGAGATTAGATGAGATAATTGAAGGATGAAGGGACAGTAAAAGCAGTGTAGCAGCAGGAAAAACAGGAAACCAGTTAAAAAAAAGACGACGTTTCCTATTTTATTATTGAACTAGTTGAAATATCTGTTATGGACGAATAATGGGGGCAAGAAGCTTATTTTGCGGGCTAGGTCACATGAGTGTCAACCGGGTGAAGATACACACTGGGATTGACTGATCAATACTGCACTTGAGCGAGTTCAAGCTGGATTTGCAAAACATGAAGACATGATACCTAGAACCAAAAATGCGAGTTTGGAAATGACCAAAGCATGACACAGCGAGGCCTTGCCATGATGCTCACGCTAGGTGCGCGTTAGGTAGTTTCCAAGGGCTGTCCACTATTATGTACAGTTAAAAAGATTGCTTTTTGCTTGAAAATGCTTCGGATGAACATGCAGGTGTCGGCAAAGTAGGCAACTCGACGTAAAAATGAGACGGCCGAAACGTATATTCACACGGCCTGCAGCACTAGCTTTGCCATGCTTCGGCACAACAACCAGGATATCTATCTCTTGCGTGTTCGGTAGTAAGTTCCAGTTCCTAAGTAAATTGCGCAGAGCCTTTGGTATCACTGGAGTCGTTTGCGCAGCTGTTGTGAGTGCTGGTGTTTTGAGGACACTTTCACCAGTGGTGCATGTTGCGCTAAGCATCGAAAGCAACTGCTTGCGCCTAGTAAAATATATCTCGGTATGATCAGTAGAGCATCGGATAGATTCGATGAAAGCTTCTACCACGATAATGACAAATTTCGGTGTATCCTGCGCCGTCTACACCTCACAGAGCACGATTTTGATTCCCTGGTGTGCGTGGAAAATCTTCAAAAAGCAAGCGCCGTTGACAAACGCGACAGAAACCCCACCAAAACGATGCCATTGTACGCTCATGAGAGAAGCCGATCCTCTACGAATACTGCAGACCCGTCGCGACACCGAAGGCCAGTAGGCCACGGCCACGCGGGATGAGATACATGCAAGAAACATAGTGCGCAGGTAGTAATGCACAGAAGATATTGTGTTGAGAGACGGATACTTGCGACGACTAAAAGAGGCTTTGAGCTTTCGCTTCTGGCCACGTCCCTAGAGGACGACGCGTAGAAACGTCGGAACGGTCACAGATGAGGAAAAAGAGTGATGTAAGCGCACACAATGGCTGGCTGTCGCAGCGATCGAAGCTAGAATCGAAAAGTTGTAGAGTAATCACAGCTCTAGCAACAGGCACATTACGACGAGAGAAAAAAAGGCGACTCTGAAGCGTAGGTTTCGAGAAACAGGAAGACTATTTAAGGGCGGAAACTGAAGACAAAGGCCATGCGGACGCTTAACCCACAATCTTCATTTTCCAAAACCTTCCAACTATGCGCCAGCGGCCGTAAGGATATTGCGAAAGGCATCTCCAACCTTTCCAGCTGTTGTTGGTAAAGCGTGCTTCGAAGCAAAAGCATGCGTCGGCAAAAACGTGGGCTTTGTCACTAAAAATCATCGTCGGCGGCGTCAGCGCTCATCTGCTTCGCTCGTTGCTGTTTCCGCCCTGGCCAGCATCAAAGCAGACTCGATCTTCCTGGAGGAGAAGTCTTTGCATTGCGATGTGGCGATAGTAGGCAAAATATTTTCTCACATGCCCAGACACGTAAACAACTTGCGCGACACGAGCCAGCAAATTTCCATTTTACGAGGGCACGCTCAAATTTCGGCGCTCCTATCTGCTGCTGACGGACTGTATAGATCCTCCCATGACAAATTGGCAGGACGAGGAACATCAATCACTCCTAATGCATGAAAAGCTAGACATTTGCGGCAGCGGTGCTTTGTCCCGAAAAGTGTCTCGGGCTAATTGCAAAATTCCCGCTACACTGCGCATGCCGTATGGATAAATGTACGTCTACGTGGCTGGTATTGTTGTTTTCGGATGTCGGATGCTGCACCATCGCGTGAGAATTTAGATCGTCTGACACTAGGCATGGAACAAGCGTGGCGTTTTTCGTCCTGAGTTATCATTCTAGAATTAAAAATACCCACACTGGCATATTAGGTGTGGGGGTGACAATACATGATGACAAAGACATGAAACAGGGCAGAACAAGAAGCTGGATTGTGTGTGTGAAAAGGCTGTCAACCGGCAATGCCGCTCATCGGGCATGCAAGATGATGGGAAAGAAGCAACGCCACATTTTCCTGGCATTCGCAGAGTTGCGCTACGTTAGGCCTTCAACAAATCTTCATCTATCTCCCAGTCGTTCCAGGTGGGCTTGTCAAATCCGTTGGGTCGTGAGCTGCGTAAGAAACCGTTCCAGTAGCCATCAATGTTGACCACTGGCCTTATCGTCCTGACTTTGGCATTGAAACCCCTGCTAAAGCACTCCTGCATATGGCGATCCTCGAATAGTTCAGGGTGAGTTCTTCTCATCGTCTTGAGCGCCCGTTTGCCAACTTCGTCGACTGAATCGTGGTGTCGCAATTCGAAGAAGGTCTTGTCATGCTCCTCTCTCAACTCTGCCATCATGGACTCATCGTAGAGCCCTAGTTGAAGTAGGTAAATGTCGTACTGACATAGGGACGTGGTCCCCAGATAGCTTCCACCCACCTTTGCTCGCTTGTGTAAGCCAGCGAGTGCGGCGATGGTACCCATGCAACCGGTTCCATAGTCGCTCATCGGAAAGGGTGGCACGACAGGCTCTGGATGGTCCATCCCCATGGCTTGACCCTGGGCCCAGGCTACCCCCGTCACGCAGTCTGCAATTTGTTGCCACCCTGGACGGGAAGACCATGGTCCAGCATGTCCGAAGCAGTTTTCGGCAACGTAAACAAAGCCTTTGTCGCGTCTCTTCGCTAAATCCAGAAGCTGATGAGGTCCATATCCGAGACGTTCCAAGCTGCCAGGTCGAAAGCCATCAAGAACAACGTCTGCAGACTGTAACAGTCCTTCGAAAATCTCTCGATCTCTCGGTTCTTTCAGATCCAAATCGGTGGTATGCTTGCCGATGTTGGCATCGACTTGAAAGAAAGGCACGTCGGAAAGCGTTGGCGATGTCACCTTCAGGACCTGTGCACCATACTCGGCTAGACCACGACCCATTGCAGGCCCTGCAATGATGCGGCATAATTCCAGCACACGGATACCAGCGAGGATCTGTGGCTTGGGTGCAGGGGATGATTGAGCAGGGAACGGTATTGCTGGAGTTTCGGCTTCGAGAACCTCTACCTTCCAAGGTGGTTGCTGAATTAGCATCTGGCCATGCTGAGTAGCTTGGAACTCTTCCCACTTCAGGCAGGTCACACCTGCCTGCTTGATCTTGGAGTTCATCTCTTCTAGCTCATCAGCAGTGAATTGCTTGACGTGGTCCTCGATGATTCTAATACATTCATGATAGTCGGTCAGGTCTGGCCTAGATCCTTCCAGGCCAACCATGTTGAGTGCTTTCGTAGCCTCCAGGGATCCATGAAGGTGGAAATATTCTCCTGAATTTTTCGTTTGGTAAAGATTTGCCGAGAGTCTACGGTAGAGAATAGACTGTGCTTGGAGAAGGTCGGTATCTGTCTCGGTCAATGACAGTGGTCGTTCCTGGCGATGAGATGAGTCCAACCTTTTAGCAATGTCTTGGCTTTTGGATGCGACTTGTCAAATCCTCCCACGGTGGCCAGATAGGTGGAAAATAAGAATGCTGTAGCCCTTTCCAAATCCACAGTCATGTTGCGCCGTCTTTGGCCATGTTGAAGATCGGCAATGGCAGATGCAACACCCGCTTCCACCGCTTTGAGGGCTGAAATGGCTTCAGTCTGTTTTAGGGGACTGGGGAAGTATGGGCTCCCTGTATTGGCGGTTGTGAAGTTTACGTTGGCAATATGAGCAAGCGATTCCTCGGGCAAATTGCCTTTGGCTTTCGCAAGTAGTGTCTGCAAGGCTATTCTCGTGCCTGTCAGCAAGCTGTTCGCTTCGTTAGCTCCGAAGCTGTCCTCGCCACCAGCGCCTAAGAAGCGTGCCATATCGTGGTCCAGGACTGGGGATACCGAAAGTACAGGGATTGTAGAAGATGGAAATTAAGACAAGACAGCAGATGCTGTGCAAACAAATACTGCGAGGTCACGCGTAGTGATGACCGCAGAGCCGCTGCAAAATGGGTTAGCGGCATGTCAAATGGGTACTCTGCCTGTGTTGGTAACAGGCGTCGGCCGTCATCTCTGCATGTGGAAATCCATGAGCTTGGGCGCAGAGTCGGAGACTCCCTACACATCAATGGGGCTAGAGTTGAGAGAAAGTCGGAAGGGTGGAGTGGCTGACCTGGTGGCGTGCCCAAGGGGCGGCTTCCGTCGAGACCTCGGGATCAGCGGGCGCTATCCGGCCTGCTGAATCAACAATCGCGAGGCAGTGCCGGGCCCCGGAGCTCCGTAATCCTGTGTATCATCACCGATCCAATTCGTTCGCAGCAAACTCCCAGCCGACCAGTGTCTTTCTGCGCATCAAGATTGGTAGCGAATCCCGCCAAGCGTTTTTTCCCCCCGAATCATCCACGACGCGACATGCCACTTCCTGGATAGTTTTGTGCCGCGCCCACGCCACCAGTGCATCTTCCGACCAGCTCGCAGAACCATTGCGTCGGGCTAACGACCCAACAAGGCGCATGGTGAGAGGACACTGGGGGCCTATGTCGCCATGACGCGACCAAAGGTTCCGTCAGGTTCGTCTTCGCTTATACATGACCTACCACGACTTGTCGGCTGATTGGATGCAATTCCAGATCAACGGCAGCGCACAGCTCAGGCGTGCGAAAGCTGTAAGAGAAGAAAGCAAAAGGTAAGTTGGACCTTTCCAATACGAACAGCTACTGCACGAAGACTGTACATGATCTTGTCCACAACCCCATGCGGCACAAATGCTTCCCGCGCCATCATCTCATACGGGTGCGCTAGTGTGTTGGCTGTACTCTCATTGCATGTCGCAGTATGTTGATGGAGCGAGCTATGGGGAAGCAAGTCGCCATGTCAAATGAACGTGGCCAGAGTGCTCCTTCTTGACTGCCGCCGTGGGTCGGGACACAACGACCCTATGCGGCCGACGGTCAGACCAACAGCACAAAACTTATGTCAACTTGATACACCCAGACTAACCGATTGGAGTGTAATGGCCTGTGTCCTTGCAACACATGCGAGAAGGCAAGTTTGTCATCTTCACTCTGATTATGACCTAGTCTACTAACTTCAAACAGCGCCACTTCACATGTATATACACAGACCGAGAGTCTGATTCCCCAAACGCAGACAAGGCACCTGTGAAGAGACGTGCAGTCGATACCGGTGACGGTTCCATCGTATTGTAGGTAAACGCCTTTCCAACACGCGAACAACAAGGTCCAAGACGCCTCTAAACGCTTCTGTCTAATCCTCAGCATTGCTGATTCTCATCCTTCACCTTAGGACCGAACATGATCAGACCTCAATTGCGGTGCACGGTGGGCCCTGCCAAACACAGCAGCCATCCCTGTATGCACAAGTATTGTCCTCCCAAAGTGCGAAATCCCCGACCCATGTGCCGAGCGTGGAGCCAAACACAAGCTTTCAGTCTCCAGCGTCTGAAACGGATAACGGACACGTGGGCAACATGGATACGGTACATCAGCCACCAACGAACGGCGTCAGCAAAGATGTTCGATCCAAGCCATTTATTCGGACTGCCAAGGATGCTGCGGACGATATAACGGAATTCCCCAGTCAGAGCAGAATGTTACAAGACCCCATAGGACGCGTGCTATATATAGGCGATTCAGCTACGCTATCTTTTCTCCAACTAGTCCGCATGGTGGTCGAAAGTGTGGCTGGACCGTCGCCATTTACGACAGATCCCCGACGTCATAAGATTGTCGAGTGTCCAAGATCATTGCCGGGCAGCTACAAAAGTTCGCATGTTCTACCAGACGAGCCCACTGCTCGCGTGCTAGTGGAAGCCTTCTTCATCAACACCCATGGCCTATTACAGGTCTTCCAGCGAGATCGATTCTTCGAGCTTCTGAAACAATGCTACTTGGATCCGTTATCGGCGAACCCGTCATGGCTATGCTTGCTCTATTTGGTATTTGCTATTGGACTGACCATGGCAACACCACTTTCTGGAAGCAACGAGGCACTTATCATCGATAAGCTTCGGACCGCACACATCGACAGAGCCGAAGCTTTCTACTTGACTGCAAAGGAAATGAATGACCCCATGGCTGGGCTAGAAGATCAGGATTTCTGGTCAATTCAAGCTCTGCTCCTCATGTCTTTCTATACGCTGGCCAAGTCGAAGCGGAATACTGCTTTTGCGTTGCTTGGCATGGCAGCAAGATCAGCGCTCGCGCTCGGCCTGCACCGAGAAGAAGCCATGGTGATCTTCAGTGTTGAGGAGCAGAATGAGCGAAAAGACGTTTGGCGGTCAATCTTCGTCATGGATCGGCTACTGTCCTGTTCTCTAGGTCGCCCAACGGCCATATCGGAAGATGACTGCTCAGGAGACGCCCTGCATCCTCCTCACCGAGAGAACGAGCAGGCCTGGACTTATAGCGCGAAGACTGTGTACGATTACAATGAGACTGGCCCCCCTGCAATGGAAGCCGCTGTCCGAAGTTGCAAACAAATTGGCATCACTCTGAAAGAGGTTTATCAAAAGCGCAAGATCAGCACTCGTCTCGCGCAAGAGATCTCGGATGTGTGTCAAACATGGCCGCGCTCACTCACACACATCTTGCAATGGCGCCAAGCACCAAACGCGTCGCCTAGCCAAGGTGTGGCCATATTACATGTCAATCTCTTCTACTGTCATTCCGTCATTCTACTCACTCGCCCTTTCTTGGTGTACATTCTCAACAAAGAAACGCAAGTACATGGCGGCCAGTTCGGGACAAGACCGCCACGTCCATTTGACCGGGTTGAAAAATTTGGAGAGACGTGCGTGATTGCTTCAGTACACACGACACTGTTGGTGCAAAACGCGTTCGAAGCTGGGCATCTGTCCCGCAGGAACCCGGTCGTCATCTACTTTCTCTTCGCTGCCACCCTTGTCATCCTTGCGAGTGACTTTGCTGGGCTCTTCGCGATCGAGATGACGAACAAGTGCGTGGCGAACGCCATCAGCATAATGAACTATTGTGCGGAGAGCGACCAACAGGCGGTCCGCTTGGTATACATTCTTAGTTCTTTCCGTGACGTGGTAGTGCAGGAGCGACTGCGGCGGAGACAGTCGCTCACAAGCGGGCTGACATTGCCCAGCATAGCATTGCAGCTCTATGGTGTGCAGATGACGCAACAGCAGCAGCAACATGCCAGTGCGAAGCCCGGCGGCCTTCCGCAAGCTATAGACCCCCTGGATGCAGCCCCGCGCCTTCACCAGGTTCCTATACATATCTATCCTGGCATGCACACAGGACCGCTAGACGAATCCACCATGGCATATCAAGCACAAGAGGAACTGCAACATCAACAGACGCAGTATCAGGCCGATCTTGAGCGCGTGAACCCAGGCTCAGGGCAAGACCTCATGCTTCTGAACCAGGAGTTGCCCCTGGACATGTCGCCTTACATGTCGCCTTAGAGTAGTATGACAAGAGAATGGATCGGTAGCATCAGAGGCACAATATAATATTTTCTTGATGTATCAAAATTCAACCGGGGGTATACCAAAGACAACCTTCGCACCCAAACTCCTTGTCCGTTTTGCGGAACGTCGTCTTGTTATTCTCGCCACTCCTTGGCGCATTGGGTACACTAAACATGGGTCAGCACCGGCTTCGTGATAGGTCTGGTAGTGTGGCCAACCTTGTAGAAAGCCGTCATGGGCTCATCAGCACTGCGAATCTGTAGCTGGTACCAGTAGGCCTCGTGATTCCTGCATTTTTCGTTTGGACATTGAACTGTGCACTCGTCAGCGACCGTACAAACCCGCGCCGTGGACATGTGTGCGCGTTGTCATGCGCGGTTCTGGCATATGAAGCTAGGTGTTTCCGACATACCCTCGGTTTTGTCGACATTTGCCCAGGCGTCCTTTCCTCCGATGACATCCTCCACTTCCTTCTTCTTCAGGTACTTTCGCTCAAAGTAGCGCCCTTCAATGACGAAATGGTATGGACACGTGAGACACTCGAAGCGGTTCTGTCCAACAAAGTCTTCAGTCGTGGGGTCGCCGGGCGGGATTTTGGAGACGCGCAGCATGTTGCTGCATGTTGGGCAGACTGCAGCAACTGTTAGTTGGCCGTGACTGGGTATTGGCAGCAGAAAAAAGCGGCGTTTCAGCATGGACAGGACGCCCTACTTACAGAGCAACATGTCGGGTGGACGCAAGCTTTCCCTGCTTCTCCTTTTGTCCTTTTGTCTCTCTCCCTTGTAGAAAAGCAAAACGCGTCAGTTGCAGTCAATGCCGAACATGCAAAATATGGCGGGTCTGCACTGCGCTAGCGCTGGGATAGGCAAAGTGCGGGGCGATAGCAGCACATGCAATTCCGTGGCTGAGGCTGAGCCTCCGGAGACGCGCACTTGGGAAACCGGTTGTCTCAGATTGGGGACTTATGCACGCTGGCCGTATGGGGACTTGACTACCACGCTTTCTTCTTTACCACAGTTTCAAGGCAGCGATACAAGACACGCACACATTCACACCGCCTCCACCCCAAATCTGCTTTCCGTTAGCACTTCCGAGTACCCCGCCAAACAGCTCGACGAAACATTCACGCCTACTTGACGGCCCATCTCCCCCGTTAGCCCGCTCTCGACAACACGCAGACACGCCCACAATGGCCGATGAAGAGGTACTTGCCTGCACGTCACATGGGGTGCGTTGCCAATACTGACGGCCTTGCAGGGAGCGTCGCCGCGCGAACTTGTCCTCGAGGCCTGCCGACGCAACAACACTGAGCTCCTCGAAGAAACAATCAAGACCCTCGCAGCCGCTGCCTCAAAGTCGGGAAAGAAACCCGAGGAGCATGTGGCCGACATATTGAACCATGCACGCGACGGTGTCGGCAACGGCTGTCTTCATGTTGCAGCGACGTTTGGAAGTTGTAAGTACCCGGGGAATTTGGGTGACAGGCCAATTGGCCTGCGCAGAGCAAAGCGCTGACATGCCCCCCAGACGAAGTCATCGACATGCTCCTGGACCAAGAAGGCCTCGAAATCGACGAAGTCGACCGCATGGAGCAAGACACTCCCCTCCACAAAGCCGTACGCTACGTCAACTCGCTCGAGAAGTCCATCTGGCCCCACGGCCACGAGATTGTAGCCATGCTTCTCGATGCAGGCTGCGATCCCCGGATACGGAACAAGGCGAAGCTCAAGCCTGTGGAGCTGGCGGACCCCAGGAATACCGATCTGAGAAGCATGCTACAAAAGGGTGAATTTGCCATGATGGCAGGCGGTGACGTGGTCGACGACGACGACGGCGGCCCAACGGGAAGTGGCAGTGATAGCGACTGAGACATGGCACGAGAAGTAGCAGGATTTGAGCAAAGTTTTAGGGCTCTGGCTATGTTGTAGCTGGGCTATCTTCATTGACGCAGAGGTGCATGTCTACCTCTCATCGTCGGCGCTTGCGGTACACGCAGGACTGAATGCATACATGGGAATCAGCCTTTCACGCTATCTATTGTGCACTCGTGCAGCACCCACCCACTCCTCCCATCATATGTATCACATCCAACATTGGGCATTCCTTATAACGCATACGGAGCGGCTGGTGGCCAAAGTGATTCCGCATACAGCATAGTTTGTTTGTTGACTGCGTCTAGATGGATGTTGAGTAGGCCCTAATCAATCTTGTTGCTGCGCAAATGTTAGCTCATGCCTTGCGCCCGCAGTCCTGCGTTCCGAGAATCACTCACCTCAGGCGGCGGTCCCACAGGTCTAACCATCCTCTCAAGCAGTTGCACACGTGTCTTCTCGCGCGGTTGTCCGAGTCCGATGCTCATATACTGCAGCAGCGGCGGGTGGCCAACGTAGCTTGACAGAGAGTCGCGCGCAATGTTCGACGTCCATTCGTGCTTGTTTGTGTCTGCGCTGCCGATACCGATGTAGCGCGCCTGGAGCGCCTCGAGTTGCTGCTGTGCGCGCAGTTTATCGGCCATTATTGCAATGTGAGGGAAGCTGGAGTAGTTGTAGTCAGGTACGCGGAACGTATAGTTGTAGTAGTGAACTATCTGCAGCTAAAGTTGGATCAATCGCGACCGCGGAGGTGCTGCGGAAATTCCGGCTTAGTCATGACGCTGTTACAAGTGCATCATCGGTTACCCTTAACATGCAACCACACACGTCCAGACTTCTCCAACTCGCAACACTTCCTATTCCAGAATTCACGTGTCGCATCTTTAGTCGCATCCAAAAATCGAATCAAGCATGGCCAACCAAGACACCATCATGAGCAATGCACCGCTCACACCACGCGACGAGCCCGAACTCACCTCACCCATGGTCGATTTCTCCCCCGCCACAGTCCCCTACGACGAGACGTTTGAGAACAGCCTCATGGAAGTTATACTCAACCCCCCACCACAACAGCCCTCGCCCCGAAAACAAGCCCACGACATACCCACCATCTCTGCCTCGCAACTCCCCATCCCGCTCTCGTCCAACCTACGCACGCACCCCTCCGCCATACCTGGCATATATCTCACACACGTAAACGGCTACTACACTGGCGGTCCCGGTCCCGCACCACAACGCGTGCAGGAGTTTGCCAATCGTTTTATAGAAGAGCATGGCATTGAGGATGCGGGGCAGCTGGAGAGAGTAGTCGAGGACAAGATACGGATCAAGTTGGAAGAGGCCAAGGAGCGCATGGAGAAGAGGAGGGAGTTTGCAGAGAGTAACCGGCGGATTGAGAGGGAGTTGGAGAATTTGAGACTACAGAGGAGTGCTGAGTTGAGGGTCATGGAGAGGGTCAAGGGGAAGAGGACGTGATGGGAGTGTGAGGTATGATGCGAAAGAGTAGCGCTTATGGAGAGGTTACACAGTGGAATGAAGATGAGAGCAAGTGGAGTATGATACCCGACACTAACGTGTCATGACAATGAAGACGCAAAATCGCTGTTTGGTGGATGGAAGGATATATTTGATTGGGGACTGATAAGGGCAATACATTAGTAAACAAAGCCTTGAACCAAAATACTCTAGTCTTTGAGTCGCGACCCAAGATTCCGATACTTGAACTGGTGGTAAAACAAACATCATAAAACATCACTACACCGTGGTCATGGCCATGCAGCTCCTTCTTCCTCTGGCTTGCCAAAATCAAGCATGCCAATAATGTCCATCGCAACGATACCCTGCCTGGCGCGTGGGAAAATATTCATCTACATCCAGTCAATCATGTCATGCACAGCCATGCTGCTCAACTCAAGCGACGCGCAAAAAAGAAGCTATGGCCAATAAGACGTCATAGTCTAGCCATGATAATCATTGCAAACGCCACTTCCAGTCACGCAGGACGATTAGTATATTGCACAACGAGGCTTTTCGTTCTTTGATCGTCGCTTGCCGCGTGTCACCTTCTTGGTTGGCATGCATGTGCAAGGGGCGGATAGCGATGGGGGAAAGATTATGAGAGGGAGAGTGCGGGGGTGGATACGCGACATTGTACATTTTCGTCTTCCTACATTTCACGTTTTTGTTTGCTTCCTGTAAGCTAACGGCAAGGCTACATTGCGAAGCCTCTCGAGACTGCATTTTTCTTTCCGTTTGCGAAAAGGAATAGCTAGGTTGTTGTTGGAA
>Ga0265798_10005036_pt1 | contig 17968 bp, 16 predicted proteins | sample P3T30metagenome_FD_192430 | JGI IMG/M metagenome (GOLD analysis project Ga0265798, IMG submission 192430) | Plant litter microbial communities from East Loma Ridge, Irvine, California - P3 T30 | ecosystem: Environmental > Terrestrial > Plant litter > Unclassified | place: USA: California... | reverse complement strand
TCAATAAAAATTTTATTTTTGCGCTCAATAAAATAAAATAAATGGCAACATATAATAAAAGAGGTTATAAAGCACCTAAGCCCGAGAAACCCGAAGATGATGTAGTTGAAGCAACACCGGTAGAAGAAACCTATGATGGAAACAGTACTACCGCTGGGGTATTTAATTCGCTTGATGAAGGCGCATCTAAAACGGAGGAATGGGTAGCAAGAAACCAAAAGATTATTTTTATAGCAGTGATCGCTATTGCGCTTGCGGCTATAGGCTATTTACTGGTAGATAAATATGTATTAACTCCTAAAGAAGAAGATGCTGCCAACGAAATGTTTCAGGCAGAGCAATACTTTACCCAAGCGGTAAATGCGCAAAAATCTCAGGATTCATTATATAACCTTTCTCTAAAAGGTGGCGAAGGCAAATATGGTTTTCTTGCTATTATAGATAAGTATGAAGGTACAGATGCTGCTAACCTTGCTCATTACTTTGCGGGTACTGCTTACCTTAACACAGGTAAGTATAAAGAGGCAGTACAGTACCTTGAAGATTTCTCTACAAAAGATGAGGTACTTAAAGCTACTGCAATAGGTGCTACAGGCGACGCTTTTGTACAGCTTGGTAAACTTGAAGACGGACTTAAGTATTATGTTGATGCTGCTAAGGTGAGCGACAACGATGCTATAACGCCACGTTTCCTTTTTAAAGCTGGCCAATTGTCTTTAGAGCTTAAAAAGAAAGAAGATGCGCTTAAATACTTTAAAGAAATTAAAGAAAAGTACAGCACATCTCAGGAAGGTAACATGATTGATGCTTATATCGCTGAATTAGAATAATGGCAACAGTTAATAAAAATTTATCACAATACGATAAAAACACAATCCCAAGCACGAAAGGTTTTCGGTTTGGGATTGTTGTTTCTGAATGGAACGAGAACATAACCGGTGGCCTTTACAAAGGTGCCATTGAGGCATTGCTGGAAAACGGAGTACAACAGGAAGATATAATTTCATGGGATGTACCCGGAAGCTTTGAGCTTATTTATGGCAGCAAGCGCATGATAGATACCCAGAATGTAGATGCAGTTATAGCGATAGGCAGTGTTATACAGGGAGAAACAAAGCATTTTGATTTTGTATGCGAAGCGGTAGCGCAGGGCATTAAAGACCTTAATGTACAAACTGATGTGCCTGTGGTATTTTGCGTGCTTACAGATAATAACCTGCAGCAGGCTATAGACCGTAGCGGCGGTATTCATGGCAATAAAGGCACGGAGGCTGCAATTGTAGCTATAAAAATGGCTTACTTAAGGCAGCAGACAAGCTAATATTGTTTACTCTATATATATCTAAACCTCCCACACCGGGAGGTTTTTTTATGCATGTAATATTCGTTACAACGTTTTCGATATCCTTAGAACCCGTTGAGTGGTAAATATGGGGCGACGAAGGGCGAGTGCTAAGCATTTAGCTCTCTAAGTAAAGTAAATCCTATCAGTTACCATATTGGAGAACCACTAAAGTGTAACTTTTTGATATTTAAAAGATAGATTTTTCAGGAACTTTAATTCTATTAAGAGGATTGCCCCCCTTTAAAATTAAGAGCTTATAGCGTAAAGCAACATAACTCATTTTAACAAATATTTATTAAGTAAATAACACTTTGTTGGGAAGCGTAATTTCATGTGTTTTCGATAAACTGTTCGTCGTAACAAACGTTTCATTAATCTAAAAGCGCTCAAAGAAGGTTCTGTGTGGTTATACATTTGCACTATAGTTACTGAGACAATTACTAAAACATACCGAACTAAATTACTTTACTCATGAAAAATTTTACCAACACATTTTCTTTAAACAGCATGTCATTGTTGTTGTTTGTGTGCCTTTTTGGTTTCCAGGCAAATGCACAAACATGTACTCCGCAGGGCAATCAAACGTCTTACGGCGATGGAGTATGGAGAGGTTATGTTTATAATAACATAACTACATTTGCTCCTACTGCGGCAGATTTTGCTACAGCAAATTACAGAGGTTATATTACACGCAGTGCTAACTTTAACCAGGATTTAGGCGAAGGATCGCTACCTGCAGAATCTACACTATGTACCGGTACTTATGACGCTAACTTTCTTATCCGTTATAAAATGCAAATTACTGTAGCGCCGGGCTACTACACCTTTAACGTAGGTGGAGATGACGGTTACAGATTGAGCTTTGATGAAGGAAGGACTTTTCCTGATAACGTGAGCGACTGGACAGATCATGGTTACCACTACGAATCGGGCACTTACTACTTAAGCGGTACAGTTAAACTTATATTAGAGTACTACGAGCACAATGGCTCATCAAAAGTAACGTTTGATTTTGCACCTGCATCATGTACATCTACTGCGCCTACAACTATGTCAGGCAACTTAACGTCGAGCTGTGCTACAGGCACTACGCTTACGGCAGCGGGCGGTACAGCAGGTGTGGGTTGTACATACCAGTGGGGTATAGGCTCTGTTATTGGTCAAAACATTATCCCAAACCAAACAGGAGTTTCTTTAAATGTTCACCCATCAAGCACTAAAACATATTGGGTAAGGCGTGTAAGCGCTTCACCATGTTCTACCATAACAGATGGTATATCAAGAACGGTTACAGTAGCATCTCCTGCTCCCGGCGACCCGGCAACCTTCGGCAACGGAATTTGGAATGTATACAGCTATATGGGTAACAGCCTTGATCTTAATCCTGTAATTGTTGATTATTCAGGTTACTATACAGATACTACACTGGGTTACGATTCTCAGGCAAAATGGAACAAAGCAGGCGCACCATCAAGCGCTGCAGGTTACCAGGGATGTTCATTACCGGTAGATCAGTTTACTTTTATAGCTAAACGTAAAGGTTTCCCTTGTGGTTCTTACACCGTTAAAATGGAAAACTGGGATGATGACAGCCGTTTATACATTAATGGCATACAAGTTTGGAGTTTTGCAGGTTACAGCGGCGGTCAGCCAATACAAAACATAGGTACTTATAATCTTGATGCTAACTCTACAATAGAGCTAAGAACAGGAGAGAATGGCGGCGATGCTAATGCCAAATTAAATATAGTACTGGTAACTGCACCTGCAGCGCCTACAGCAATAACCGGAGTATCTACAATATGTAAAAACACAAGCATTACACTTACTGCTACAGGTGCTGCACCGGCCGCAGGTGGGGTATATGAGTGGGGTACAGGTACAGTAGTAGGACAAAACGCAGTTGCAGAAACAACTACGGCTACTTTTACAACAGTTATACCGGCAACTACTACATACTGGGTAAGAATTAAAAATTCTGCAGGGTGCTATACCGGCGGCGTTACCAAGGCAGTAAATGTACCAAGCCCGCTTGTATACAGCAACGGATCATGGAATGGTACTCCAACAATAGAAACAGCGGTAGAGGTACGCTCTAACCTTACAATGACTCAAAATCTTGCAGTATGTTCTTGCCAGGTAAAACCAAATGCTACGGTTACAGTTACAACGGGTAAAACCTTAACAGTAAAAAGTAAACTTATTGTAGATGCCGGCGCAGCGCTTATTGTAGAGAACAATGCAGCTTTATTGCAAATAGAAAGAGTTCAGGCAGAAGGTAATATAGTGTTGCACAAAAATAGTAACCCTCTTTACAGGTTAGATTATACAATGTGGTCGTCTCCGGTAACAGGACAAAACCTTGCAGCTTTTTCACCACAAACATTGTCTACACGCTTTTACCAGTATGGTTATACAGTACCGGAAGGTGCAACTACAGGAGCAGAATACTACAACCTGATAGATCCTTTAACTACTAATTTTGTTCCTGCCCAAAGTTATCTTATACGTATGCCGGACCTTGATAATACAGCCGGATACAGTACAGGTGCAACAAGTGTAAGTGTAGATGGTATTTTTACAGGTGTGCCTAACAACGGAGATTATAATGCTACGGCATCTACACGAGGAAACCGTTACACAGCAGTAGGTAACCCTTACCCATCGCCTATAAGTGTTAAAGATTTCTTTACTCAAAACCAGGGTGTATTAGATGCTAACTCTGCAATATATTTATGGAGAAAGAAAAATAACCACCGTGAGTCGTCTTATGCTACTGTTACCCGTGCAGCTTACACTAAAAATTCAGCACTTGGCGGAGGATCAGAACAGGCTACTTACTTTTCAGGAGATAACAGTACATGGTTGCTTTCTCAGGGGCAAGGATTTATTGTAAGGACCGCCGTTAACGCTACCAGCCCTAATATCACTTTTTCTAACAGCATGCGTAGGGCAGCACCTGCTTCAGGATCACAATCGTTCTTTAGGAACGGAGAAGATACAGCTTCAAAACTTTGGTTAAACATTACAGATACAGCAGATGGTTTTGGCCAGGCAGCAGTTGCTTATATGGAAGAAGGAACTTTAGGGCTTGATTATGGATACGACGGGAAAATGTTGAACGACAGTGGAGATTTATCTATCTATACAATTGCCGACGAAGCTAAACTAACAATACAGGCAAGGCCATTATTTACAGCAAATGATGCAGTAGCTGTAGGATATAAAGCAGGCGCAGCAGGAACATTTACAATAGCTATAGACCACACCGAAGGCGTATTTGCACAAGGCCAGGATATTTTCTTAAAAGATAACCTCCTGGGTACAACAACAAGCATTACAAGTGAAGGTTATACATTTACAACAGAGGCAGGAACATTTGCCGACAGGTTTGAAGTTGTGTATGCTACCCAGGCTTTAGGAACAACAAATCCACAAATTACAGCTAACAGTGTAATAGTTTACAAAGACGGATCATCTGTAAATATTAATACAGGTACTACAGAAATGACAGATGTTGCAGTATACGATATACAAGGCAGGAAGCTTTACAGCAAAACCGGTATTAACGCGACAACAACAATAGTTTCGGGATTACAGGTACAGTCAGAAGTACTAATTGTTGAGATAAACACAGTACACGGAAAAGTATCTAAAAAAATAATATTCTAAGTAACAAACAGATGCTCAAAAGCCCCACCCTTACCGGTGGGGCTTTTTTATTAGCAACGGCACAATATCATAACGGCTAATAAGCTTATTAATATTCTGGCTTGCGAGCGGTAAAGGCAGTAGCTACAATTTCAGGAAATGTTATTTATCGTAGGCTTCTTTTAGTTTGGCTATATCCAGTCGCTGCATTTCCATCATGGCTTTCATAACATTGTTTGCCTTTTTAGGGTCTTTGTCCATAAGCAGTTTAGGGAGTATAGTTGGCGTTACCTGCCACGATATTCCAAAAGGATCTTTAAGCCAGCCGCAATCGCTTTCCTGACCGCCGTTTTTAGTCAGGCCGTACCAGTAATGGTCTACTTCTTCCTGATTGTCGCAATTTATGGTAAATGAAACAGCCTCGCTATGTTTAAATTGCGGACCGCCATTAAGAACCATGAATTGTTGTTTAAATATCTCAAAAGTTGCTGTAAGTATGCTTCCGGTTTCGCCCGGAGAAGCCTCCGTGTTACGCAGTAATGCGTTTACTTTAAAGTCCTTAAAAACGCTTTTGTAAAGGTCGAGTGCCTCATCTACGCGACCATCGAACCAAAGGCAGGGTGTTATTTTTTGCATAGTAAATATTTTAGGTTAGTAACTACATCAAATTTAAAACACCTTAGCTAAATTAACACGGTGCAAAGCCGACAAACATCAGGGTATAACAGGACAAAAAAAAAGCAGTCGGGGGTTACCCGACTGCTTTTATGTTTTTAACCTAACGGCTAAGGTGTTTTATTAAAATTGCTCCCTGCCTGCAAAATGGAAAGCGCTTTCTATAGCTGCATTCTCATCGCTGTCAGAACCATGAACTGCATTTTCGCCCATAGAAGTAGCATATTTTTTACGGATAGTACCTTCTGCAGCATCAGCAGGGTTTGTAGCACCAATCAGTTTCCTGAAATCTTCAACTGCATTTTCTTTTTCAAGAATAGCTGCAACGATAGGTCCGCCCGACATGAAGTTTACAAGTTCGCCATAAAAAGGCCTTTCGCTGTGTACTGCATAAAATGCCTGAGCATCTGTTACAGTAAGCTGCGTTAATTTTAAAGATACAATTTTGTAACCTGCATCTGTTATCATAGATAAAATACCACCGATATGTCCGTTTTTAACAGCATCCGGTTTAATCATTGTAAAAGTTCTGTTTGTTGCCATGGCGTTTTTATGTTTGGCGCAAAAGTAGTGGTTTTAAATCAATACTTAAAATTTAGAGGGCTTCTTTAAGGATAAATTAAAATCAGTTCAGGTAGCGAATCTAAAAAGCCTTATCAATTCTTAATATTAGTCCTAAATTCTTCTAATTATATTGCATTTGACGGGTCTCGTAGATATTCTAAACCTGCAAGTTGCTAATAGGTCATAAAACTAAATTTTTAAAGTACCACTACGTTAAATTCCTGTTCTAAAGGCTTAAGCTCATTAAAAAGTTTGTCTAATAATTTACCGTCGTGCGCCAGGTAAAACTCGGCAAAATTAACCGTGCGTTCCTGTAACGAGCGGTTAGGGAAAAGCTCATTTTGTATAAGTGTAATGCGTTCCAGCTGATCGGCATGGCTTCGTTTTTCTGCACGCAACAGTTTCTTTTCAAGATTTTCGAGTCCCTTAAGCTGTTTGGTTTGCTGTGCCGACACAGCCCCGGTAAACGATGCATCCGTTTTGGTAGCAATATCTGCAAGTTTAGTAAATTGCTGTTTCAGGATGTCTTTCTGCTCAGAAAAATCGAGTTGGAAAGCCGAAAACTCCGCTACTTTTTTATTCAGCAATTGCTGTTGTTTAGTAAACATATCTGCCCAGCTAAGATGTAACTTATCCAGTTTTTCTGCCTGTTTTTGTGTTGCCAGCAAGACCGAATTACGCAATAGCAGGATAGGGAACGTAACTTTCGAAGCTTCAAAGAAAGACTTCAGTTCCAGCCAGTAGGCCAACTCGCCGCCGCCGCCTATGTAGCAAAGATTAGGCAATATAACTTCCTGATATAGCGGACGCATAATTACGTTAGGGCTAAATTTTTCAGGGTGGCTGTCTAATTCGGCAAGCAGTTCAGCTTCGGTAAAAGTACGGTTGGTACTATTTACGGTGTAAGTACTGTCCTGCAGTATAATGCGTTCGCGAAGGTTATCCTCAATATAAAAAAGGTTTATTTCGCGCGGGTTAACCTGTATATTGTAGTTTTTAAGGAGTTCTGTAGTTTCTGCAACTTTTTGCTGAGATGTCTGGTGCAACAACTCCTCCTTTACGTAAGGGACGAACAGTTTTTTCAGGTCGGCAGTATCAGCATCGATAATTATCAGGCCTTGTGCGGCAAATATCTCATTAGCAAGATAGCGCGTAGCATCGGCAAGGTTGGTGTGCTTAAGGTAAGATGTTTCAAACAAGTCTTTAAGCCATTTAGCGTTATTGCCTAATCCAAGCTCTTTGCTAAATGCATCGAGCACTGCATCAAGCCCGTCTATGTTAAGCCTGCCCACTGGGCCTGCACTTTCACGGGGCCATTTTATTTTTTTGTTCTGAAAATTAAAATAGTTTATCTCCTCAAAATCATGGTCTTCGGTAGCCATCCAGTATATCGGTACAAAATGATAATCGGGGTATTCCTCTTTAAGTTGTTTAGCCAGATTAATTGCCGAAACTATTTTATACAAGAAATATAACGGGCCGGTAAAGAGGTTAAGCTGATGGCCGGTGGTTACGGTAAACGTATTGTTTTTGCGTAACCGGTTTATGTTTTTTTGGGTAAGGGCCGATGTCTCAATGTTGCTGTACTGGTTTTCTAATGCATCGGCCAGTATGCTGCGAAACTTCGGACTATAATTTTGCTGCTTTTCTTCCAGCTGCAGTTTAAAGTTTTGCAGGGTAGGGAAGCGGTGGTACAACGGCTTCAGGATATCGTGCTGGTTTAGGTAATCGTTTATAAGCGGTGTAAAACATCCTGAACTCTGGTAGCTGATACAGTCTGATGGCATTGTAACTTGTTTTATGCAAAATTACGGAAAAAAGGGATAGACAGATGATTTTCTATCATTAATGCCATTTGTGTGTACAAAAGCGGCATTGCTTTGCCATGGGTGTGCGGGCAAGTTTACCACATTTGGGGCAATTGTTTAAGAATACTTTGTTGCTATTTTCTTTTAAAATCCTGTTCGCAACACGTATTTCGAAAGCGTCATATCCATCTCGTAACAAATCTAATACAATCTCGTTATCTGTAAGCCATCCTTGTTTTCTATACATCTTTTCCAGGTTTGGATTTGATTCATCTGAAAGTTTTTGCAGAGAATTAACATGCCTGAAAGCAATTTTTTCTTCAAGGCTAAGGAGATTAGAATAATAAGTCACTATGTAATTTGCGGTTTCGGCATCTATTTCATCCATCATTTTAAATAGAGATTTTATTGTTTCATCAACTGCATTTTCGTCCAGGTTGCAATCTCAATGTGATAGTCATTAGTTTGAAAAAGCTCATATTCGAGTTTTATCTGGCCGCTTATTTTTTTAGCTTTAATAAACGGATAGATTTCATCCATTGCTATGTCGCCTAAATCACACTTAATAATTGCGCCTGATGTTGTCGGCTCATATTCGATATTTATGAGCTGGATAAAATAGTTTTGTATTTCTTCAATACCATGGTTGCTTTTATATTTCTGTGATAGGCAAATCGTTGCTAAAAATTCGTGCGGACCTAAAACAAATTCATATTGTCCTTGTAGTCTTATCTTAGTTTTCTCGAATGCAATACTCTCTGTATTGTACGTGCAATTCTCAAAATTCACAGCGCCTCGATGCGCCAAAAGGAAAAATTCGGTATTTTTAAAGCGCATGTTCGGAATAGTAAAAGTAATATCATATTTCATATTACCTGAAGCCTGTGCAAATGCCATAAAAGTGAGTAGCAATAATAATGAGGTAAATATGGTCTTCATATGTATCTTATTTCCCGTAAATATACCAAAATCCCTACACTGCATTATTTAAAAAATATCCCGTATTTTTGCACTCTTAATCCCCAATTGTTTTGAGTACCAAAGTATTTATCGTTACCCCGCCCTTTACACAGCTTAATACGCCATACCCGGCCTCTGCATATATAAAAGGGTTCCTTAATACTAAGGGTATAGCTTCTACGCAGGCCGATCTGGGTATCGAAGTTATACTTAAATTGTTCTCTAAACAGGGGTTGACTGATTTGTTTGCAGAAATAAGCAGGAGGCAAGAGGCAATAAGCAATGGGCAACAGGCAATAGGCAAGGGGCAATTAGCAACAGGCAATGAGCAATTGAATGTAGCCAATACTAATACATCCCCCGAAGCTAACTCCCCTCTCCTTCGGAGAGGGGTTGGGGGAGAGGCTGCCCATTCACCCAACGCCCAACGCATCATTGCCCTTAAAAACGAGTACCTAAAAACCATAGATGCCGTTATACTGTTCCTGCAGGGGCATAACCCAACGCTTAGCCACCTTATTTGCAGAGAAGATTTCCTGCCCGAAGCCTCCCGCTTTGCACAGCTCGAAGAACTCGACTGGGCTTTTGGAACAATGGGCGTTCAGGATAAGGCAAAGCACCTTGCCACGCTATACCTTGAAGATATAAGCGACCTGATTGTAGAGTGCATCGATCCGCATTTTGGCTTTAGCCGCTATGCAGAAAGAATGGGACGATCGGCCAACTCGTTCGATGAGTTGTACAACATGCTGCAACAGCCTTTTACGTATATAGACGAGATTTTAATTGAGTTGCTGCATGGGCGCATGCTTACAGTTAACCCGCAACTGGTATGCTTCTCGGTACCTTTTCCGGGTAACTTATATGCCGCATTTAGGAGCGCTCAATACATTAAGCAAAATTTTCCCGGAGTAAAAACGGCGATGGGCGGCGGTTTCCCCAATACCGAATTACGTTCCCTTACCGATGCCCGCGTGATGGAATTCTTTGATTTTATAACGCTCGACGATGGTGAATCTCCGCTGGAATGCCTTATAGAACATATAGATGGCAAGCGGGAGGTAGGTCAGCTAAAGCGCACGTTTGCATTGGTAGACGGTGCTGTTAAATATATAGATAATTCCGGTTGCCGTGATTACAAACAGGCCGACGTGGGCACGCCCGATTATTCTGATTTGCTGTTAAACAGTTATATATCGGTTATAGAGATCGTGAACCCCATGCACCGCATGTGGAGCGATGGCCGCTGGAACAAGCTTACCATGGCACATGGCTGCTACTGGGGCAAGTGTACGTTTTGCGATATATCATTAGATTATATTAAGGTGTACGAACCCGTGGCTGCGAAGCTGTTGTGCGACCGTATGGAAGAGCTTATAGCGCAGACAGGTCAAAATGGCTTTCATTTTGTAGACGAAGCCGCACCACCAGCTTTAATGCGCGAAATGGCGTTAGAGATACTGCGACGTAACCTTGCGGTTACATGGTGGACTAATATTCGCTTCGAGAAAAGCTTTAGTGCCGACTTATGTCGGATACTGAAAGCCTCCGGGTGTATTGCAGTTTCAGGGGGGCTTGAAGTAGCATCAGACAGGTTGTTAGAGCTGATACAAAAAGGTGTTACTGTAGCTCAGGTGGCGCGGGTTACTAACAATTTTACACAGGCGGGTATCATGGTACATGCCTACCTTATGTATGGCTTCCCTACACAAACAGCGCAGGAAACCATAGATAGCCTTGAAATGGTACGCCAAATGTTTGAAGTTGGCATACTACAGTCAGGATTTTGGCACCAGTTTGCCATGACCGCACACAGCCCGGTAGGTATGTACCCGGAACAGTTTGGCGTGCTTAAAGAAACAGAACATATAGGCAGTTTTGCCAATAATGATATCATACACATAGACAAAACCGGAGCCAACCATGATAAGTTTAGCTTCGGGCTTAAAAAGTCCCTGTTTAACTACATGCACGGTATTTGTTTTGACTACCCGTTGCAGGACTGGTTTGAGTTTAAAGTCCCAAAAACGAAAGTGCCTGATGGTTACATTTACAATGTACTACAGGAAGAAGATAACTTTACTACGAAGCCTACTGCAAAAGTGGTGTGGACAGGAGGAAAGCCATCTGTAGCATATACTACTAAAACGAAAAAGGGCAGGAGTTTCGAAAATGCTTCCTTAACTTTTCATGATAAAAAAGAAAGTTTTACCATACAGGTAGATAAAGAACAGGGCGAATGGCTAAATGCTTTTTTGGAGCAAGCAGCTGTGGGCAATAAAGGTGTGCTAAGTTTTGCGCAAACTAAGCAAAGCTATGAAGATGCCGGCCTTGAAGATTTTGAACTGCTGTGGTACAGCAAGCCTGTAAACACCCTTAAAGAATTTGGGCTGCTGGTATTGTAAAAAAGGCAAAGCCCCAAATTATAAAATTTGGGGCTTTGCCTTTTTTGTGTATTCTTTAAAACTTGCGCTTATCCTGTATTACTTTATATTTAACCTTTTGATCGTCTGATAGTAATTTTATTAATTTCTCATCTATACGATCGTTAAGTGCTTTTGCGCGGTCGCGCCTTTCATCATTAGTAATTTCTTTAGCAGCCATAAGCTCATTAATAGGGTCGCGCTGCTCCTCGATTATGTTACGAACTGCTGCTTGCTGAAAATCATCCAGTTTAAGCTCCTTAGTATAATAATCAACTGTCTGGTCTACAAAGTCGGTGCTTTTGCCGTCTTTACTTTTTGCCGGCCTTTTGTACTGTCCGCTACCTATGCGCCTGTCTACCTGTGCATAAGATGCTGCGGATATGCACAATGCCAGTGCTAAAAAAATATAATACGCTCTAAATTTCATAGTATACTTAAATTGAATATCAAACTTAATAAAAAAAGCTAAAGATTTTTACTTTAGCTTCCTTTTTTAATTTGACTGAACTGATGCCGGTACGCCATAAAGGTCGAACTCGGTAGCGTCGGTAATAATAATATTTACAAACTCGCCTGTTTTAAGGTAAGCTATAGAGGCATCTATAAGCACTTCGTTGTCTACATCGGGACTGTCAAACTCGGTTCTTCCCACAAAATGGGCGCCTTCTTTGCGGTCGATGATACAACGGAAAGTCTTACCTATTTTTTCCTGATTAAGGTCCCAGGAAATTTGGCTTTGTATTTCCATGATCTCGTTAGCACGCTGTTGTTTTACATCGGCAGGAACATCATCCTCAAGCAGGAAGGCATGGGTGTTTTCTTCGTGGCTGTACGTAAAGCAACCCAAACGTTCAAATCGCATTTCCTGTACCCAGTCTTTCATGATCTGGAAATCCTCTTCGGTCTCGCCCGGGTAACCCGTAATAAGCGTAGTCCTTATAGTCATGCCCGGTACAGCCTCACGAAACTCTTTTAATAGCTTAGTGGTTTTAGCCTGTGTAGTGCCACGGCGCATTGATTTTAATATTTTATCGCTTATGTGCTGTAGCGGAATATCAAGGTAGTTACAAATTTTAGGTTCGCGCCTCATAAGTTCCAGCACATCCATAGGAAACCCTGTAGGGAATGCATAGTGCAGACGTATCCACTCGATGCCTTCAACCTTTACAAGCCCTTCCAGCAATTCGGCAAGATTACGTTTTTTGTACAGGTCAAGGCCATAATAGGTTAAGTCCTGGGCAATAAGTATAAGTTCTCTAACACCATTTTTAGCAAGGCCTTCAGCTTCTTTAACCAGTTTCTCTATAGGTTGAGAAACGTGTTTGCCACGCATTAACGGTATAGCACAAAAACTGCACGGGCGGTCGCAGCCTTCGGCAATTTTAAGGTAAGCATAATTTTTAGGGGTAGTGGTAAGGCGTTCGCCCAGGAGCTCGTGCCTGTAATCGGCACCCAGTGCTTTAAGCAGGCCGGGAAGCTCTGTAGTACCAAAATACTGGTCTACGTTAGGTATCTCCTTCTGTAAATCGGGTTTGTAGCGTTCGCTAAGGCAACCCGTTACAAAAACCTTATCTACAAGGCCCTGTTCTTTTTTGTCGACATAATTTAGTATCATGTTAACCGATTCTTCCTTGGCATTGTCAATAAATCCGCAGGTGTTTATAACAATGATGTTTCCTTCGTCGTGTGCAGGAGCCTCATGGGTAACATCTTTACCGCTTGCGCGTAGCTGGCCCATTAGCACTTCGCTGTCATACACGTTCTTAGAACATCCCAGCGTGATTACATTGATCTTATTTTTCTTTATCGACTTGGTTCTCATGTACTTGAAATTGGAGTGCAAAATTAAGCATTAATTAACAGGTAGACGTATTTTGTGAGTTAAAATTTTGTGGAAGACTAACAGATATAAAATGATAAATGGTAGACAATTAAAGTTAGATAGGTAATTTTATTAGCCGGATATAAAATTGTAGGGTAAAGTTTATTCACTTCATTAAATTTTAATATAGCACGTCTTATATCTCTTATCTATAATCTAAATTAAAAGAGCCACCCAAATGAATTCCGGATGGCTCTTTCGTTTATAGTAAGATGAAAACTATAAGTCTATTGTATAAGATAGTATGATGTTGTTGCCTGTAGTATTTACCCTTGCGGCATCGGTTAAGCCCGGTGTAAACAACGCTGTATCTGTTTTACGCTGATACCAGGAGTAAGCAAGGTCTAAACGGGAGCCCCCGCCCAATGCGAAACCGAAACCTGCGGTAGCACCGGTAAGCCCGCCCACGCTGCCACTGTTTTTATAAGGCGTTTGCTGGTAGCGGTAGCCGCCCCTAAGGCTAAATGCTTTAATACGGTATTCTCCACCTATACGCAGTTCGCCGGCCCAGTCGAGTGTATTGCTAAGCTCGGTATTAATGGCAGCATATTTATCGCCGGTATATTGTGTATTGCCATAATTTCTAAGGGCATAATCGACACTTATAAGTCCGCTTTTGCCAAAAATGTAAGCAAGGCTGCCTGTATATTTAGAGGGTGATTTTATAGTATAATCGTCGGTAACAGCGGTAACGCCCGGGTTATAACCATCTCTGGTTCCATCAGTGTTAAAAGTAATGCTTTGCGTAATTTCATCCTGAAGACTTAACCATGTAGGCGACTCGTAAGCAAGCCCTACACGAAAAGCCTCGGTAACTTTTGCGATAGCACCCACGTTAAACGATACTCCTCCGCCGTACGTATAACGTCTTGTGTCTAACTGGTACCACTGCAACCCTGCCGACGACGGATTATTAGTGTCTTCATACAGGCTTGTGGTATTAATATAGTCGGCAAAATGAACATTAATGTTTGCGCCTACATATAATTTCTCTTTTAGCTGTGCAGCAAAGTTTAATGCTACTTTGCCATTAAAGCCGGTTGTGTTTATAAAACTTTCCTGATAGTAATTGCCGCCCGGGCGTACATTGCTTACATAAGGCGCTCCTGTAGGATTTGTGTTTGGGTCAAAAATAAATGCGTTATAACCCAGGTACGCCTGCTGGTCTATAAAACTATAATTCATATAGTCGTTGTTATTACCACTAAGCACTTCATCTGTGACCGGTCCTTCGTTACCTATGCCATTTGCATAGCGCAAAAAATAGCGGTCTAACGAGTTCGTAGGGTTCACCCCGCGAATGGCAAGTGTATTTTCGAAACTATTAGTGTTCTCATAATTAAAACCCAGTGTAAACTTGTTCATAAAAGCACCCTCGCGGGCATTGTTAAAAACGAACACGGCACCCACCTGGTTAAGGTCGAAGCTGTTATCATTCTGCTTTTGTGTTGTGTCAAAATAGTTTGCCTTATTGCTTACGTTATAACTGCTTACTGTAGCTGTGCCGCTGTTATAAATAAAGATAGCCGATCCTGCAGGGTTAACCCCTATAGAAGACATGTCTCCACCAACTGCGCCAAAGGCGCCACTCATGGCACGAAAACGTGCCGTACCGGTAAGATTATCCTGTGTATAGCGCAGGGCATCTGCAGCGCTGTTAAGATCCTGCTGGGCATGTACTGTTGTGGCTGCCAACATTACTGCAGCGCAAAATAAATATTTTTTCATAGCGTGATTTAGTAGTTTTAAAAAGAAAGTCCCATGTTAAAGTGCTTACGCATTAACATGGGACTGTATGGGTTTATCAGCCTCTTCGGCCGCCACCGCCACCGCGGGAACCGCCACCACCACCGCCGGATGATCTGCCTCCGCCAAAACCACCTCCACCTCCGCTGCTGCGGGATGGTGTGCTAAAGGTTGGGCTGCTGCTGCGCGATGGAGCACTTGCCGGTGAGTAACTTCTTGTACCGCCGTTATTAAAGCCGCGGGATGAATTGTTATATGAACTGCGTGAAGGTGCTACTGCATTATTACGCCCTGCATTGTCATATCGGGTTCCGCCGTTAGCAGATCGTACAACACCTGCATTGTTCCTGCCGTTGTTAAATCGTGTTGTGCTAACTGCAGATCGTCCGCCTGCATAAGCCGGCCTTCCTGCTACGCTAGCAGCCGATGACCTGCCGCCATAGTTTGCCACTCCGCGGCCACCTGCATAGGATGATCTTCCGCCTGCATAGGCAGATCTGCCTGCTGAGCCATTGTTGCGCGGGTAAGCCATGTTAGACCTGCCAGAGTTGCGCACGTTGCCATAATACTGGTAATTGTTACCGTAGTAACCGCCGCCGTAGCCCCAGCCGTTGCCATAATAGCCGCCGCCGTAACCCCAGCCTAAGCCAAGGCCCCAACCGCCGCCCCAGCCGTAACCAAGACCCCAGCCGCCATAGCCACCGTAACCCCAGCCACCATAACCGCCGTAGCCCCAGCCGCCGTATGGGTATCCCCATCCGCCGTAACCAAGTCCCCATCCGCCCCAGCCACCATAACCGTAACCGTTGCCACCATAAACATTTACAGTAACATTATCGCTGCTTTCGCCCCAGCCGCCATAAGCATCTACGCTTTGGTTTTGTACGCTTACTACAGTGTCGTTATAAGTGCTGTATCCATCTACATCGGTTAAAACCGGATATTGATCCTGTAAGGAGTTAAAATAAGTGGCATAACCGGTATTTTGGACGCTATTGTCACCGTCCCTGTACTGTTGCACAGAGCCATCATTATATTTGTAAACAGGGTCGTTGTTGCGATCGCGCGGCACAGAGCCGTAAACGCCGTCGCTATCGGCCGACGATGTATTTTGGTACGAACTGCAGGAAGTTGCAGCCCAGCCAAGAAATCCCATCAAGGAAAATAGGGAAATCCTGCGGAGGTTTAAGTATTCAGTTTTCATATCTCTGCATTTTTTTTATTGTTCACCATACAAAAATAGTTAGTTTTGCTAAACTATTTATACAAATAAAGTTAAACAATTTTTGTGCCAATTTAATTATAATGAGTAAGAATTTAACGAAGCGATCTGAAGATTATTCCAAGTGGTATAATGAACTGGTTGTAAAAGCAGACCTTGCTGAAAATTCAGCAGTTAGAGGATGTATGGTAATAAAACCCTACGGCTATGCAATATGGGAAAAGATGCAGGCAGAACTGGACAGGATGTTTAAAGAAACAGGCCACCAGAATGCTTATTTTCCGCTGTTTATACCCAAATCTTTTTTTAGCAAAGAGGCAAGCCACGTAGATGGTTTTGCTAAAGAATGTGCCGTTGTTACCCATTACAGGCTGCGCACTGCTGCCGACGGGAAAACCATTGAGGTAGACCCCGATGCAAAGCTGGAAGAAGAGCTTATTGTGCGCCCAACATCAGAAACGATTATATGGAATACCTATAAAGGCTGGATACAATCCTACCGCGACCTGCCGCTGCTTATAAACCAGTGGGCTAACGTAGTGCGATGGGAAATGCGTACACGACTGTTTTTACGTACTGCTGAGTTTTTATGGCAGGAGGGGCATACGGCCCATGCCACCGAAGCAGAAGCAATTGTAGAAGCCGAACAAATGATGAATGTATATGCCGATTTTGCCCAAAACTTTATGGCAATACCGGTTATTAAAGGTATTAAAACAGAGAATGAGCGTTTTGCAGGTGCTATAGAAACCTACTGTATAGAGGCATTAATGCAGGATGGTAAAGCCCTGCAGGCAGGTACATCGCATTTTTTAGGGCAAAACTTTGCTAAGGCGTTCGACGTTAAGTTTGCTAATAAAGAAGGCAAGCAGGACTTTGTATGGGCTACCTCATGGGGAGTATCTACCAGGTTAATGGGAGCTCTTGTAATGACCCATAGCGACGATAACGGCCTTGTGCTGCCGCCTAACCTGGCACCTATACAGGTTGTTATTGTGCCTATTTATAAAACAGACGAGCAGTTTGAAGCTATATCTGCCGAGGCGAAACAGCTTACGGCGCGTTTAAGGAAGCTTGGCATTACCGTTAAGTATGACGACAGGGATACCCATAAACCCGGTTTTAAGTTTGCTGAGTACGAGCTTAAAGGCGTGCCGGTACGTGTTGCCATAGGGCCAAACGACCTTGCTAATGGCACTTTTGAAGTTGCCAGGCGCGATACCCTGAGCAAAGAAACTGTAATTAGTGCCGATATTGTGAGCTACATAAGCGATTTGCTCGAAGAAATGCAGGCGGCTCTGTTTAATAAGGCGCTAAATTTTAGGGACAGCCATATTACAGAGGTAAATACCTTTGATGAATTTAAAGACGTTTTAGAGAATAAAACAGGCTTTATATCAGCCCATTGGGATGGTACAACAGCCACCGAAGAAAAGATTAAAGAGCTTACAAAAGCTACCATTCGCTGCATAGCCTTAGACCGTAAGGAAGAGGCTGGAACCTGTGTGTTTACTGGGGCTCCAAGCAAAGGAAGAGTGCTGTTTGCAAAGGCATATTAAAAATTTTTGATTTTTTTTGTTTCAACTATTGCAGAAGTAAAAAACAGTTGTATCTTTGCATCCGCATTAGAGAAACAAAATGGCCCGTTCGTCTATCGGTTAGGACGCCAGGTTTTCATCCTGGTAAGGG
>Ga0265798_10005034_pt1 | contig 17975 bp, 18 predicted proteins | sample P3T30metagenome_FD_192430 | JGI IMG/M metagenome (GOLD analysis project Ga0265798, IMG submission 192430) | Plant litter microbial communities from East Loma Ridge, Irvine, California - P3 T30 | ecosystem: Environmental > Terrestrial > Plant litter > Unclassified | place: USA: California... | reverse complement strand
CGTTGGTTCCCAGCGAACAGCATACGGACAGATCAGCCCGAACGAATAGGGTCGTAGCCCTACGGCTCCCAAGATGCAGAGAAAGACACACACCGAAGGCCATACTAGTGGATCAACGTGAAGCCCCAAGGCCGTATCCCAATGTCTTACGAGATCCGAAGAGAGACGCATACACGGTATGTTGGGTCTCAACGGCACCACACGATTGAACCAGCCCGAACGCCTTAGATCGTAGCCTCGAGTTCCACAAGATCCAAAGAGACACGCATAGTGAGTATCTCGCGTCTCGGTGGCATCATACGCATGGATCGATCCGGAGTCTCGGGGGATCACCTCACAAACTTGGAGACTCCAGAAAGAAGCAAGCTTCAAACGATCTGGCTCACAAAGGCATCATACAATTGGATGAACTTGGAGCCTCAAGGTGTCACCTGTAGTCTGGGGGCTCCAAAGAGAGACCCTTATCAAGCTTATTAAGCCTCAACGGAAATTACATTAAACCGCTTTTGAGCTTCTAAGGTACCACCTTCATGAAGCAGGAGAGCTGGAGAGAAGTACGTACGAGACGTATTGACCCTTGGCGGCGCTAGATAAATCGTTCCATTCGGTGTTCTCAGGGAGCAGCTTTAGGATTTATGAAAATCGGCGAGAGACAGGTATACCGTACGGAGCGTACCAGGCCTCACCGGAGATAGTTATCGGACCGCATCCGTAGTCCTCAGGGAGCACTTCGAGATAAGAAAGAAATTTGCTGGCTGTATCTCTCAAGTCCAGAGAAAGTGTACGGTAAACTGCGCCGGGAAATTAGAACCTAGGGCGCTACGACATGAAGGAACTAACAGGTCTTGGTACAATCATTGTACTAGTATGTGATGGGCTACAGACAAAGAGGAAAGAGAACAATAGAACGCCACTCTCTAAGAGTCAAACCCAGCTCAGCTCAATGATCCTACGCCCACTGCAGATGTCTACGACTTTACGGCTGTGCACATGTGGTGGGCCGGTCGGCTGCCTTTGCAAACCTCGAAAACCCATCTGAAATCATCCATGCGAGTCTGGAATGGTCTAGAAATGATCACCCGCTTCTATCCCATCTGGCGAGGTCACGGTGATTATCTTCGTAATAAGTGTCTTCTCCATGATCTGTACCCCTTTGGTCGTGGTCTCTCGGTGGAGATCCTTCTTCGTTTTCTAGATTCCAGGACGGGGATGTTGGTTGATACACTGGACTGTGATCTCTGGCTGCATGAGATGAGAGCATGGGCTGTAGTTGAACAACGTACTTCCTTCTTCACCTCGGTCTTCGTGCTGGATAGCGTGGAGCGTGTGGCGGACTCACCAGGATCTGCGATCAATATTCTGGGGTTTGTGGAATGTATGGTGGACTTCCCTGCCGTCGACGTTATAGGAAGTGTGGATCCTACGGTGGACTTCCTGGGCTCTGCTGTCGATACCCTGGGCTCTGCGGCGGATACTCTGGGCTCTGCGGTAGATACTCTGGACCGTGATTTCTGGCCGCTGGAGGTAGGGAGCGTGGATCGTACGGTGGACTTCCTTCTTCATCTTCTCGATCTTCGGACATGTAGCGCTGGGTGTACGGTTGATGTTCTGGACTCGCATCTCTGGCTACAGGAGATGGAGATCGGGGAATCCTGTCCAAACTGTCCGCCATGAGGCTCAACGCGAGACCCATGGGAGCGTGGATCCGTGTCCTTCCTGCGAAGCTGCATCTCCCGAGCGTCGCTTTCATTCAGGTTATCGCTGAGAGCGTCACGGGCCGTTCTAGTAGTAAGAAGTCAGCATCTTCTGCCAACTCTCCTACCACGCTAAGAATTGCGGGCTTCACCAACGCAGGATACTCGTCAATCCGCATGAACTCGCTCTTGCTCACGGGTATAGGTGTGCCTGCGAAGCCGCGCCAATTGAGTTAGGCGCCCTTGTTGAAGCATTGGGGCTCTGGCACGATCGGGCCTATGCTGTCAAGTGCCACGACCTGTAAGAAGTTTTCGAGTCTGGGGCGCAAGTTGCTGGTCAAGGGGTCGAGGAACGTTTCCTTGCGCGTTGAGGAAAGGGTGTCGTCGTCGAATTCAGTCAAGACACGCAGCAGCAGTCCGCCTTCACCAGTGTTCTTCTCCACGATGGCAAGGCGTTCGCTGGTCACTGTGAAGCCCCGGAGCGCGGGAGCCCAGCTGAGCTCGCGGGTACGGCCGTCGATCTCGTTGACATGTTCATGGTGAGCGAACATAATGACAGCACCTTGTAGAACTTTTGCGGTGTTGCTTTGATGATACTCGCCCCAGAAGATTGGTGTGGGCAGTTCGTTCATGATCTCCCTGAACATCCTGCGCGTCTGGCCAAGTCTCGTAACAATGTTCTCAAGGTCGGCCATGTCTTCGCTACTGGAAGCGACAGGCTGATGAATGCATGCTAGCCACTTCTACTCACTGCTTCTAGGGATGCTGAGTGTCTGCAGAGCACAGTAGCGATGGGATTGCCTTGCGCTGCGGAACTTACGAGGAACGAGAAAGAACACGATTAGTCGTGATGCGAGTCGGGTAGGTAGGATCACGAAAAAGAATCTGGTCGCTTTGTATTATCGACGAAACGGACGGCCCGCACTTCGGTAGTCACGGTCAGTCACTGATCGTGTAGTTTTTGCAAAAGTGAAGTAAGGTTGAGCTTTGCTAGTCAAAGTCGCGGATGCCGCGTTCACTACGACACTCCGCCGCAACAGTCTGCGATTACCATCGGACCCACCCCTCCCTAAACTACGGTCAGCAAACTGTGCCACTGTCAAGTCTATCGCCTGCAGTATCCTATTCTCGTCTTTGCGCATCATCCAAACGTGGTACCTTACCAAAGCCAAGAACAAATATACAGCCTCGAAATTACGGACGCCATGGAGACAGGTCGTGGACTGAGGCGGAACAACAAAGCTGCTGAAGCAACTGCTGAAGCTGCTGCCACACGCCCACCGCCTCTGTATTCAAGACACAAGGTGCCGCGTCTGAGCACCCGAGGGAAGAGCCCAGAGAAATTGCCACAAAAAGGAAGCGCGACGGCGGACCGACGGATCCACCAAACAAGAAGATCAGGGAAGAAGGCGCAAAGCACGGCGTCGAGCTGGCCAGTGCAGCAGACAAGACAGTCTCTCCGCTCAAGAATGACAGCGGTGAGTGCGAAGAGGCAGAGGGCAATTCGGGTACTGATCTCATGCCGCCGGTCATTGGTATTCCTCGCGCATCAGCTAAACCTGATAAGTCGATGCCGATCAATCATCAATCGCTAGACATGGCGTTGGGCGACGCTATTGTGATGGCCAAATTGCCTTTCGAAGATCCCGAGAATGATCTCCAAATGCTCAGTCTTACATCCGACAACATCGATGTGGGCTGCGAGAGAGACCAAGAAGCACCAAAGGACGACGACCAACCCAGTAACGTGGTTCAAGTGACCGACAGCCAAGAGCACATTTTGTTGTCTGCTATATTATCCCTGGCGTTGGCAAATCGAGGGCTCTGTTGTGAGCTTGAGATTGTCGAGCACTATAAGGGCGGCAAAGCGTGGTACGAGAAACGCATACGCGATATCGAAAGTGGTTAACGAGACACAGTCGAGTCCGAGCTCCCCGAGTTGAAGTCGAAGCTCAAAGTATGGAACGAGGATTTGGACCACTCCCGTTTACTAGCAGAGGTGATGAAGGAGCGCGTAGCATCCGCATGTCAGGATCTGGACAACATGGACGCTATGGGTCCGAACGATCGCCCGAATTGTGATGAGAAAACAATGCTGGCTTTACAATGTTTGGCCGAGACCGATTTTTGGGCAGATCTCGACGCCTACAGATGCGCAAAATCGAGCGCGAAAGTGATCGCAGAGGAGCTAGATTCCCTGAAGCAGGAGCAGTCAGCTATCGCCAAGCGAACAACTTTGTTCGGCAAGCACTTCCTCGATTTTCGATTGGCGCATGATATAAACGATGATGACGATGGTCCAGAGAATCCTTGGTACATGCCAGACATCCTCATGGCGACCGAACTGCTTGAGAAAAAGCGCAATCTGGAACGCGATTTGCAGACGTGCTTCGGGCTTGAACAGGCTCAGACGGTCGCCATCTCAGGTGAGCAAGCTCTCGTTGGTGCGGGGATCCTAAGGCAACGCGAGGCCAGCGACGAAGACGAGATCAATCCCGATGGCGCCACTGAAGGAGCTTCGATCAGTCAAGACGACAAGGCGACACCGTCTCACAATCACCTACTCGACCAGCTGCGTACAGATCCCATGTATGCGGCAAAGGAGCGTAATACCACGGCGGATGCATTCGACTCCGATCGGTATCGAATCTTGACACAGGAAGAGCTGAACGGCCACGGTGAACCGAATGAAGGATTTTGCAGGTCGGATCGTTTGGCTGAGATGGAGATGCGAACGAACCAGCTTCGGAGCCTTGAGCAAGGCGATCTGGTGACAGGGTTGTGCGGTGGTGCAATGATCAAGCGTCCATTTGAGAATGCGGAAAACGACCAGCACGTGTCCAACCTGACACCCGACAAGATTTGTGTGGACGAAGACTCGCGAAGTGTCCGAGATTGTAACAGCAGAGGAGCAGCTTTAGAGAAACGGGTGACCTCGTTCGCTTTCGGTGAAGACGCTGGAGCGCCGGAAGACCGGAGTGAAATCAGGTCGACAAGATGATTGGATGAGATCCGATTAATGGCGAAAGGAGATATGGTAGTCGGCAAGGATGGCATCATGGTCAAGAGACCTTTTGACAACGCCGAGAACGACTTCCAAGTCTCCAACAAGCTGGGTGCCCACGACGCCGACGTGCAGGTTGGTGGGATCATAGCGTCCAAGTGTACTGATGTTTGAGTATTCGATACAACTGGGGCTTTGCCAGGATCATTACCGCAGGAAACATCTTTAGGTATCGGACGATGCAACGGGCTGAAGAGAGAGCGACGCGGTTCCTGATCTGGAAGTGGGCTGTGTGTCTGCCATGATATTGGGTGGAGCAAGATGTTTCCGTCTTTTTGGCTTTGGCGGTTTGACTGCTTTCGCGATATGAAGGATTCGGTGTCTTGACGAGTTTGGCGTGCAACTGGGTTACTGAGAGCCAGGGATGAATAGCAGGTCCCGAATTATATAGTTACCGTTAGTCGTATACAGGAAAGTCCATCGACTTGCAGCATTAGAATCGGCAAATCCTGTGAATATGACATTAGCATTCTACACCGGCAACTCTTGGCGACGTTCAACCTCACTTCACTTTCACGAAGACTCAAGTCACTGCACACGACGGCTGCCTGTCGCGTCTACGGCAGCGCGGGCCGCAAGTTCCATTAACCCATCAACGAAACACGAGCTGCACTTCTTCTCGCAAAACAAACTGACCGAGCGCCACGCAGCATCGCGACTGTTTGCATTCGTTCCTTGTCCAAGCTCAGCTCACGGCTGTGCAGAGATGAACAGGCCCATGGAAGACCGCGAGCGCAAGCGCACAGCGTCTCCCGAAGAAGTGAGTAGATCCGACGTCGTAATACATGTTGATTCTTCATGCTGACCCTCGACAGTCGAGCGCAGAACATCAAAACCGCTTGAGCGACTCCGACACCTTGGAGTTGATTCGGTCGCGTCGTGTCTGGTACGACACTCTCAAGAGACTCGGCCAGTACATAGTTGATTACTACATCGGCGATGATGCAAGGCCGAAGATCATGGACCCCTCTTCCGACGTGGAATATGATTGCCCGGCTGAGTTGGAGTTCATGGAAAAAAATCCGGAATTCTACGTACACCGCCAAGAGTACGCAGACGCCCTAGAGAAAGCCGGTTGGTACGAAAGAAAACCTCACGGAGACTGGCAAGACACATTCGAAAATGTCGAAATCGGCGATGTCATCATGTTCCAAAGCGGTGAACGTGTTGAGGACTCCGACCTTCCTGCCGAGGAAGATCTGTCCTGGTATCCGACGACGCCTGGAGGTCCTCTCGAGAGAAACATAACGCGTCACGCAATCGTGTTTTCAGCCGGCTTCGACTTCATCGCCTTGCGTGTCACCTATCCATTTGAAGACATCCCGGGCTCTCCCGGACGCGGTCAAAAGGTCCTCGATGATGTGTTCGGTGGGATGCGCTACGCGCTTGAAGAGTACGTGCACATCGTGGCGCGTGGCAGCGCAAGTCCAGCCAACACGGAGCCCCAGTGCTTCAACGGAGGCATCCAACTCGACTGGCGTACCAAGGAAGGTGTACCTCCACCTAGTAACGAGAACTGGTTCATGGACGCCCGCGCCGGCGAGGACCACACTATTAGGAACGGACCTCTGTGTGTAGTGGGGTCACCTGGAGATTTTAAAGATTTCTCAAGTACTCTCGATTTGGTCAATCGCACTTGCTGCATCCGTTCTCGAATGCGTCATAAGATACAATTCTTGCTTGCGGAAGCCGAGGCGCGAAGGGAATGAAATGGCGTGAGACTGTACTGCCTAGAATTGCGAAGCGCGGCGAGGAAATTGACCCTGAGGTGGTGGACCAAGTTCTGCACGAGAGGTATCGCGAATTCTGCAGGACTCATCCTTGGTATTAGCCGCGAGATCAGACAGACAGTCCACGAGAGTTGCGAGATATCCATATGGACAAGACCGTGGGAGATGTCGTGGAGACGGAGGTACGCGGAGCTTTGACGACTGGATTCGAAGAACGCAGCGATTGGGAGGACCTTCGAGTGGCGCTCACACTTGAGCAAAGATGTATTGCCACATCCGGATCCGAAGTGGAATGGAATGGACGATTCGATGGGCGTAATGCGTTGTTTGTTTAGATGGTGGAGCTGTGACTGATTTCAGACAGGCGAAGGCGACTGGTCACAGCTGGAAGCATCGTGGACATGTGTGAGCGTAAAGAGGGTTCCTCCGTCGTTTTTTTCCTCTTTCCCTTGTTTGTAGCTCATGGGGCACTGGTATGAAAGCGGCTCTTCGCAAGCATGAGCACATCTTTGCCACACTATCTCCGTCGCCAATGGCAATTGTTCGCGTCCAGAGTAGCTGTGTACAGGTGAAGCGGAATACGGGAAGTACACTGACTGGCATGCTCGTCCCCTCGCTGGCTCACTCCCACGACATGGATCCGATTGCAGCTGACACTTGGCAAATGAGTGGCCGACGATGACGGATGACTTGCATTTCGGCTTTTCGACATCCGCGGTCCGGTGGTGGGGACGGTCACTTGCGTTCAGTGAACCGCAGATAGTCGGAGCGCATCAAACAGTACGACGAGATTACGCCAGGTTGCTCTCCCGTAGCGGCTGAGACTGCAGCTAGTACTCCAAGGAGGACTGGGAACAAGGCCTGTGTGGTCTAAGAACCTGTTCATGCTTCACGTTGAGCATGCTGGCCCCAGACCGACGCAGCCAACATATCCAAGGGGTTAGCGGCGTATCCCGCTAAGCAGTACCGCTATTGCTCAAGTCTGCGGATACTGGCTCATACTGCTAAGATCCAGTCGAGATGCATGTACGCGGAGTCGACGCTCTGCATTATAGTCGCAGCCTCAGCGATACAAGAAGGCATAGCTTCAACAACGGAGACTGAGTTCGCCAAAGACATTTCGCCGTAGGTTGTGTTATCTCTTGTATTATCCCGTACTGACGATTGCAACTAGGCATGCTGGTGTTTGTTCGGGTTTCCCAAGGCATGTCCAGGAACGCTTGGGCGTCTGACAAAGTTCCGCGAGGCTCGGAGGCAGTGGGCAATGCTGGTGCGAGTGGAGATGGCTGGAGCCAAGGTATTGGAAGATCTCAAAGCTGTCGACCTAGCCTTCAGAGCAAGTGTTGCTGGTGCATACCTATGTACGCAAACAGGGCGCCAAGGATGTAAGTGATGCGGTATTTGCTTTGTATTCACACCGTCCAATCGGCGGGCTTCGGGTGAGAGCCGAGTGTGGGGAAGCTTGACGACTTCACCTAGACGCAGCCGCCCATAGGTGATCGCCCGCGCGGCGGCAAGGTAAGCAAGCATACCGTGCCCAACAATGATAGTTGCTAGCGAGTAGCGTTCAAAGAACCAATTTGTCTTCGTCCCTCAGCCAGCATGCGGGCGTCCTTCTCCAAGTCCGCGACTCCAAACCACACACGACCGTAACATCACGTCGACCGCTGTCCATTGTAGCAGCCCTCCTCACCAACACCACCGAAGACGCCCACGCGTGACAAAAGTACTACAATACCCATTCCCGACCTACCCTAAACCCCTCTGCAACGATGAAGCCCATGGGCAACCTTCTGCCGCCGGCCTTCGAAGCCACTACCCCGTCCAAGTCGCAAAGAAGCCTCTCGGATCCTCCTGCCGCACTTGCACCCTCTCCCTCCTTCCGTGAGAAGCTAAGACGGGAGAGCAAAGATGATATTGCTTTACCGACCACACCAAAGGCAACTCGACGGCCCGACTTTCTCGCTCGCGGCCTGAGCCTGCAAATGCCAAGTCCGGCACAGCTTTCTACCACCGCGCCGCTGAGCCCGCAGTTGGAGCAGACGAATATACATTCGTACATGCAGTCGCAGAGCCAGACTGGCAGCCCGGCCACATCGCTCCCACGCCATTCACGAGGCCTCGACTTCTCCCGCGCCTGTACCAACCTCCACCACTCGACACTCGCTGAACAGCGTGAACCCGATTCCTCACCGGTCACTACGCAAAAAGCAATGAATATCCCTTCTCGCAAGATGTCAATGAGTTCCATGGCGCTGGATTCGCCGGCCATGATACCAGGAAGTGCGTGGGGATCTCTCGCTCCTGAGCGAAGCGCCGTCAGTAGCTCTGTCGGCAGCGTGAACATGCTTGGGAGTGACAGTGAAGGCAGTGATAGTGATGAGGATGAGAGCATGGCAGGTGACGAAGACGACCCAATATTTGCCACACCTCAAGTTCACAAGCTGCAGAATCCGACTGCTTCTACACCCTTCAGCGGGCCGCTGACACCCGGAGGTTCCACCTGGACAAGCGGCAGCGCCTTTTCACCTGCAGCTCAAAGTCTTATGAAGACGATCCGCCGCTCACGTCTGCACAGCAAAAACCCCAACAAAGTCAGGAAACATTCGAGCAGTGCCAGCAACAGCGGCTACAGCTCGATGGCATCACCAAGAGCGACCTCGCCGCCCCCTATGCGCAGTATTGAGTCTGCCAGCGGCGGATACTTTGGCTGGAACAGAGCTGCAAGAAGCCGACGGGAAAGCCTTGCGCTCGGCACGGACGGACCTCATCTCTCGAGTGGCAATGACAGTGGAGATGAGGGATCGGGTGCTGCGCCGACCACACCAGGTGTGGTCAGACGAGTTGTCACAAGACGTGGTAACCTGCTGCCAAAGACCAAGGGATTTGCCCGTGTGCGCGCCGCGCTGACGGAGGAGTCGATGCCGGTGGATACGGAGATCAGACGGGAGTCAGAAACGATCAGACAGGTGCGCGAGCGAGAGCCCAGTGTTGCTGCCGATTTCGACCTCACCAAGCCACGCCCACAAACCGCCACTGCTGCATCCTCCCCAAACTTGCTGCCTGCCGTGCCCGAGGCAGCGCAAGAAGACTTTGGCCGCGACTTGGACGGTGACACAAACCACCACGACAGAGGTCTTGGTGTGCCTTTTGCTCTACACGCGCATCGCAACAGTGTTGGCAACGCATACTGGAACCGCTTTGATCCGTAAGTTGAAAAAACAGCTTTACTTTATCTCACAGGACCTTTCTGACATTTACAGATCCATGCGCACACCACCGCCTCCCAACTTCAACAGACAAGGAAGCAGCATGATGTCCGACATCAATATGGAATCACCCTTACCTTCTGAAAATGGCTACTCGATGAAGATGCGCGGTCGTGCTCAATCATCCGCCTCCGACGCTTCCGAAGCCTTCGGCCCTACCGCCAGCAACACCACCGCCGCAGCCTCTGGCATGACCGATGACATGCACCTCAACAAATTCAAGCGCCGCCGCGACGACGACTTTGACATCGCCACTGTCAAGCGCCGAGCAGTCTCACCCGGCATGAGTACTCAGAACAGCCCTGTACTCACGCAATCACCTTCATACCGCGACTCTAACGGTGTCTGGGGCCAGCCTCCAGAAAAGAGGAAGGAAAGCCAGGCTCACAGCCAAAGTGCTAACAGCGACACTTCCCAGAGCTCGCACCAGGCCAGCTCGTCGCGTACAGGTAGTGCATCCGGGCCAACGAAGAAGCTGGGATTGCAGGGCATGGTCGATACCAACGACGGGCTGATGAAGATGAGTATTGGTTGAGGGGCGGTTTGGATTACACGAGTGTTTTGTTCTGGTTTAGCGTGGCGTTTCCGGCGTTATTTTTCTTGGTCTTGTTATCTGCCCTGGACATGAACTGTCGGCAAGATGGTGTTGTTTGAAACGGCGAGAGCTTGTACAATTGAGACGGCGGCTCGCAAGTTGGCCTTCATGTGGAATGCTGCTCCTAGCTAGCATACGGCGTTTGAATGAGAGCTTCAAATTCTAAATGTAACGATCATCCCTTGCCATTTATCGATTCTCATGTAGATGGAACCTTGGAAGCTGCGTGCAAGCAGTATCTGCTATACGCCGCTGGTCTGAGTACTACGCTTCGGCGATTGCTCCCGCGTTGACCCTCTAAACGACCTCACCTCAAGACATCCCACCAAGCGACCACCCATATACAGGTTTGGACAAAACACACCGACAACATGGCATCGAAACAAGCAACAGTTGCCTCATTCATCGAATCGGCGCCGCCGGGAGAGGTCGGTAGGAATGGCCTTTCCAAACAATTGAGTATAGAGCTGACGTATGCAGCTTTCGAACGTCGTGGCTGGTGGGTGATGTCCCCAATGGAATGGAACGCATGACTTTCGGCTGCTAAGCAATGTTGCAGATATCAAGGCTTTGGCTGGAAACGATGCAAGCCTGCTGCAGTCCCTGGAGCCGGCATTCAGAAAGTACAACGAGCAGCAGTATGCGACTGTGAAGCTGCCTGGAAGCAGCGAGGCGGTATGGATTGCGGATGTTGGTGGTCTCGGGGAAGATGCTGACAGAAGTCAGGTCATTGTCAGTGAGCACAACTCATTGGGCGACAACCGCTACTTCGACTCGGCGAGCCAGACGTCGTTCCAGGTCGAGCACTCCTCTCAGGTACGCTGTGCCAGATGCATCCCTCAAGCTGCGCCTCCACGTACTGACAAGCCTCTAGACCGCCTCCGACACCCAACAGCACCCTCTCGAGTCCTCCAACGCCGACCTCATCCGCTCGCTTCAAAAGTCTTTCTCCAAGACCGCCGCCGAGCACTTCCCCCAGTCCACCATCGGCATTTACCCGACCTCCTCCGACAGCAGCGTCGCCATCCTGCTCGTAGCAAACAAGTACTCTCCCCAGAACTTCTGGAACGGCCGCTGGCGGTCCACATACACCCTGAACCCCTCTGGCGGCCTGAGCGGCTCGATCAGAGTCGACGTGCACTACTACGAAGACGGCAACGTGCGCATGAGCACCAGCAAGAGCGTGGAAGTCCCGAGCGCGAGCGGCGCGGATGCTGTTGTGAGGGAGATTGCGAAGGCGGAGAACAAGTTCCAGGAGGAGCTCAACAGGGCTTTCGTGCAGCTTGCCGAGGGCAGCTTCAAGGGGTTGAGGAGGCAGTTGCCTGTTACTAGGCAGAGGGTTGAGTGGGAGAAGATTGGTGGCTACAGGGTATGTTTTGCTTTTCTGTTTCGCATGTGGGGATCCTTTACTGACATTTGCTATAGCTCGGCCAGGACATTGGCGGTGGGCGCTCGAAATAGATCGTGGGAGGATGTGAGCTTGGTGCATGTGTTGTGCTTAGACAACTCATGGATCTTCGTTGATCGTCCGAGCCTAGTACAGAAATGCAGAATGAGTCTACGAACCCCCTTTCCAATACAAAGTGAAGTCCCTTGTCTTGTCCAACTATGCCATCTGCTTTATTAAATGCCTTGCACCAAGCTGAGCAGTGAGGAGGCATGTGAAATGGATTGCATGAGCACCTGTGGCGGCGCTGCAGTGAGCTTCACGCGTCAATTCTTCAGCAGCGGGATCTCTCTCATCTTCACCGGAGCAAGCGCGCCTGCCTCGCCTTGACCTTCGACGCTAGCATCCCAACCTCACCTCGCCCGACATCCACCACTGCATCTTGGTGTGCATCTTCTCTACCACACCCATCACTCTATTTCTTCGGCTGGCGGCTACGGTCCCACTTTACACCTTACTTCGCGACCGACAACGACAACGCAACTTTATCAGCTTCCGCATTCGCCTCGCCGCCGTGCGCTCAACTCTGAGACGCTTTCATTCACTGGCTCGTGTCCGCAATGCATCGCGCTAGACTCTCGCTATCACCACCCACGATTGCAAGCATCACTTTCTGTACCCACGCTCTCAGCGCACCGCAGACGACGCACTGCGTTTTCGGTCGCCTTCGCTAGTCAACACCGAATCTACTTCAGGCTCAGCAACATTTTCTCTGCCGAACAACATCATTATAGCTGCCTATCGCTCATTACAAAACACGACTACGCAGCTGTCTATGCATGCCCACAGCAATGGTGAATCCATGCCGGAACTTCCTGCGCGGTAATTGCCGTTGGGGCGATGACTGCAAATACAGTCACACAGACACACCGCAGACTCCTCAAACCCCTAAAAGGGGACCTTGTTTCGCATTTGCAAGGGGGGAATGCGAAAAAGGAAAGCGGTGCCGACACCTCCATGATGTACGCAACTCGGAGAGTCAGAGACATTGTTACGCATTTGCCGAGGGAGAATGCACACGTGGGGAACAGTGCAAGTACTCGCACGATGCACCTACGCTAAAGGACAAAAGGCCGTGTCACGACTTTGCGGCTGGCGCATGCCATCGCGGAAGACAGTGCAAGTATTCGCACAATGTGTCTACTTCGGTGGACAACGAGTCTGGTCTGGACCGTAAGCAATCCGACCGCAACCCGCAACGCAGCAATCCCACATCTGACAGCCGGTTTATCCAATGGTCTCACGATGTCAAGAAAGAAATGCGGGACATCGACAGAGCACAGCCGCTCGGTGAGAAATTTGCAAACTTCATCCAACAAGCGCTCGCACTCGTCAATTACACGAGCACCAGGCGTGAGGTTATCAAGACGCTATCTAGTGAAGGAGGACTCGCTCGCCTTGGCGAGATGCTCAACGCAGACTTCACCCTGTTGACGGAAGAGGCGATGCGTAGGTACTTCGAGGACAAACTACTGCCATTCTTCCGCATCATAGCGCACGATGATGTCCGATCATCTTCTGTTCTTGAAGTGCACCTTGGAACGATACTGGTCTACCTCTACGGAGTCAATAGCATTCGCTCCGCGAAAGTCTTCCACGCGACCGTCCGCGGTCTGGATCACGGCTATCGCAAAAAAGCCGAATTTGAGCCATGTCTGATCTCGCTCTGTGCGGTGTTGGGTGCGAAGTTCTCCCCTCTACTGAATGAAGATTTGCGCACATCTGCGGAACGAATGGTCGCTCTTGCCGGGAATCGCGCGCTTAGTTCCGATATGCCAACATACTGTAAAGAGATCCGACTTCATCTGGGCTTACGCAGTGATATCAGTGCTGCGAAGAACCAGAAGAAGAACGACCATGCAGACCAGAAGCCGACTTCTGAGCTGCTTACCGACCGACCGGGCAAACTTTCGAAACTAGGACCTCGACATGATAACGACTTTGTCAACATCAACGACATTCGAATCTTGCCGACCGTGGAAGAGATCCTGAGCGACCGGGCACAGTACTTGCCCAGCATTGATCCCTCGACGTGGCATCTGGAAGGAGCCGCTGGTCTGTTGGACAGGCAGTTTCGTCTTTTCCGCGAGGACACAGTTGGTCAGCTGCGGGATGCAGCTCGTTGCCTACAGAATCCCTCCGAACAGACGGGTACAACGAGACACGTTGGCATGTGTGCATATAGCTATCAAAATGTTCGGCTCGTCTCTGCCGAGATGGATTTACGAAAAGGCCTACTCTGTGTCCTCCAGATTGACCAGCCGCACGAGCTGAGCAATGTGAGCGAAGCTCAGCGAGAGAACCGGCTCGCCCCAGAGACTCTCATTATGCTGCTTGGATCTGATCAGGTCGCCGTCTTTCTGACTATAGTAGCTGCCGCTTCCCCATCCGAGGTCAGCAAGAAGCCAGAGAGGTCAATCGCGGAAAGATACCCACGCGCCGGTGACAAAAACACCTCGAACGTTGTCGTGCAGCTGGCCAACCACACCGATTCTGATATTGAGACCGTTCTGTTTCGCTTGGGCGATGGCTACAAGGAGAGTCACACGGGTTTCTCGTTCTCACTTTTAGAAATCCCAGGAGTGATGTTGCCAGTGTTCCAGCACACTCTCGAAGCACTACAACACATGACCTTGTCCGATGATTTGCCGTTTGCTGAATTACTCGCATCGACTGCCAACACTCGGAAGGAGACAGAGGTGGAAAGGCCAGCTTACACAAAGCGACAAGGCTTCAAGTTCGACCTTTCTACGCTGTCGACTAGGAACGATCGGATAACACTCGACCTGGGCTCGCCCATGGATCCAAGTGTCCTCAGTACGTAGACAGCTCTCGATGATTCTCAGGCGGAGGCGCTGATTTCCTCCTTGTGTCGACCTTTGGCGCTCATCCAGGGAGCCCCTGGTACTGAAAAGAGCTACACTGGCCTCTCACTGATGAAAGTTCTTCTGAGTAACAAGACGACCGCCGGGTCGGGTCCGATCCTTCTTGTCACCTCGACGAGTCGTGCGCTTGATCAGGTGCTTGACAACCTTTCTAAAGCTGGTGTTGAGCAGATCGAGCGACTCTCATCCTTGAACCTTCAGGCTGTTGCAGAAAGGCAAGTCCTGGCCCAATTGGAGAGCAGAGAGTGCCTCATGCACGAGCAGAATGCCGCCAGATCCATGCGTTTGGTGGAAGAGACGCTCTCACGTCTGCAAAACTTCTCGCCTGCGTCGGTTTTGAAGTTCCTGCAAAAGAAGTACCCCCGCTACTATGTTCAGCTCGTCGAGCCCGAGCTTGGTAAGGACGGATTCCAGCTTTCACAAGAGGAGCAAGCAACGGGCATCGTAGCTTGGCTTCAAGGTTCCCGAGAGATCTTGCCAATACATGACGGTCCTCGAGCGCAGATGCCTGGTAGTACTCGAGCACATGACATCTTCTCGCTCGAAGTCTCCAAGCGTCGGACTCTATACTCGGAGTGGGAAGGAGAGGCCATAGATCAGACTAAGCGGTCGCTACTCGTCAATCTCAGGGCCTATCAGGATGCAACAGCTGAACTCGACAACATTGAAGCCGAAGTCAACCATCGTATCCTTGCGTGCGCTAATGTGATCGGAGTTACAGCCTCGGGCCTGGCGCCCAACTTCAACCTTCTCCGCAAACTCAATAGCAAAGTCTTACTTGTGGAAGAAGCTGGCGAGGTGCTGGAAGCTCACCTGCTTACCGCAATGCTTCCGTCCATCGAACACGCCATACTGATTGGAGATCATCAAATACGCCCCAAGTGCGAGAACCCGCGCTCGTAGGGGAAGATGGATGTCTCGCTCTTTGAGCGTCTTGTTCGTCCGAAGGAGAACGAGAAACCCGCCACACGGATTATCACTCTTGACATACAACATCGCATGCATCCTTCTATCTCGGCTCTCATCTCAACCACGTACCCAAATTTGCGAGCGTCTTTGGAAGTCTCAAAATACCCAGAGATCTCTGGCATGCGGCGAAGACTTTTCTGGCTTGATCATCGTGAGCTCGACGATAGCAGGAAGAACCGATCCGACTCAACTTCACATACCAACATGTACGAAGTAGACATGGTATCTGCGCTTGTGCGCCACCTGGTCAGACAAGATGAATACCACGCTTCTGACATTGCAGTGGTTCAGGTAACCAGGCCTGACGGCTTCCAAGGTGAAGAGGCCAAGATCGTAATCGTCTCCCTGGTCCGGTCGAATGAGAGTATCGTATGCACCTCGCGCAACTCAAGCCGCATCAACGTGTTGTTGTCGCGGGCTCAGCATGGTTTGTACGTCATCGGCAACACCGAGACATTCGCACAGATTCCGATGTTCAGCGAGGTGCTGGGGACGCTCAAGAAGAATGACAACGTGGGACCGTACCTTGAGCTCTGCTGTCCACGCCACCCTGGCAAGCTTCTGAAGGTCGCAAGACCGGATGACTTCTCGGTCGTCTCCCCGGAAGGCGGATGTGATGAGCCGTGTGGAAAGAGTTTGTCCTGTGGCCACTTGTGCATAAAATCTTGTCACTCTGACAAGATGCACCATGCGACAAAATGCACGAAACCCCCCACCATAGTCAAGAGTGGCTGCAGTCACAGTTCTCATTCCGAATGCGGCGGTGACTGCGACGAACACTGTATCGTTCAAGCCTCCAACATCAATGTTGAGCTGGCATGCGGTCACCATGTCAACACGTCCGAGAACTCGGCCCAGGCGGTGTGCTCAGTCCTGGTCGAGCGAATCTTTCCAAATTGCAATCACAAGGTCCTTGTGGCCTGCTACGTCGACGTCGAAGCTTCTGACTATGGCTGCACCGCGACATACGGCCATGACTACACCAGCTGCAAGCACGCCTGCAGTGCTCTTTGTCACGGCGACGACGCATGCCCGCCTTGCATCGAGCAATGTGATTCTGGCTGTTCCCACTTCAAGTGCCTGGAGAAACGCTCCGAGCCGTGCGCTCCCTGTGTCGAAAGGAAATGTCTCTCTTGCTGTCCGCACTCAGAATGCAGCATGCCATGTGCTGCTCCATGCGACTGGGTGCCATGTTCCAAGTGCAGAAGTTCTCGATTCGCACTCATGGAGGAGAGCACAAAACGATTCACCGTGTGGTCACATCAGAAGTATCTCGAGCTTGCAGGAAGCATGCAACAAGAGCAAGGTGAACTGATTGGTTCGAGGTTAGATGCCCCTCCGTTGTATTGTGGCGACATAGAGATGTCCTAGGGATTCCACCTCGACATGCTCGTCAATCTGCCCGGCCTCAAAGGGCGCTACCACAAGCTGTCAATGATACGTGAGAACTGCGTCGAGTTCTGCCAGCAGGTCACAGATGATGAGAAGCCGCTGAAGCGCGTATATGAAATCGTCGCTGAGGCCCTTTCTAGGCACCGCTCTACCGTCGGAGAAACGGTCGGTTCATTCCAACACGATCAGATTCTACTTCGGACTCGGGGCGATCTTCTAGCCATGTCCCTGTTCATCAGGTGCGAAGTCGTTGGAATTGTCGACTTCTTTGCTGTCTACTATGCGCAGCTTCGAAAACAGGGCAGCTCGTTCGTCCTCAACTTCTATCCTAACCGCGAACTATGTGACTGGTTGATCGAGAGCGCTGAGCTATCCAAGGACATCCTCCAGCAAGCAGAGGGTCACATCTTTTGGGCTCACCCCGCCGGCTTGGAGTGCGAGGTCATGGAGAGTCACGAGACCGGCAGGTCGTACGACGAGATCAGAGCCCTTGCCAATGCCCACCTCGACAGCGCTCGCGAACTGTGCGAGACTCACTCGGGCCAGACGAGCAGCGTCGTGGACGAAGTCCCCGAGGTCCGCCGCCTCCTCGATGAAGGCGGGTTTCAATCCCAGATGCGGATGGTCGTTGCTGCAATGTCCAAAGAGTTCAGCGGCACGGGCCACTGGTACAGGTGCGCGAACGGCCATCCGTTCACCATCGGCGAGTGCGGTATGCCGATGGAGGCTACTCGCTGCCCTCAGTGCAACGCACCCATCGGCGGCCAGAACCATGCGCCGGAGGCTGGAGTGCAGAGTGCCGTAGACATTGAGAGGGAGTTTGGAAGCCTGAGGGTTGCGGAGTGAGATGGTTTTGCGCATGTGTGTGAACAAGCAGTTTCGCACAACATTAGCAGGACCGCGAGTGATACTCATTTGACTTGGTGGTAG
>Ga0265798_10005031_pt1 | contig 17980 bp, 16 predicted proteins | sample P3T30metagenome_FD_192430 | JGI IMG/M metagenome (GOLD analysis project Ga0265798, IMG submission 192430) | Plant litter microbial communities from East Loma Ridge, Irvine, California - P3 T30 | ecosystem: Environmental > Terrestrial > Plant litter > Unclassified | place: USA: California... | reverse complement strand
ATCGAGGGGAAGGCGAGGGAGGCATAGGGGTTGCTCCCCTATGACGGAGTCCCCGCAATTCCCCTTGTTTACCCTGCGTTAGAGGTTCATAGCCTACCGGGGGTTCGAATCCCCCTCTCTCCGCCAGAAAACTTGAAAGCCCCTCTCGAGGGGCTTTTTTATTTCTGGCATCACATTTCTATTCACCGTATCTTGGTGGGACGTGTTTTCATTAGTCGAGCACGTTGGAGAGTAGTTAGCTTCTTGATGTCGCGGTTCTTTAGACTAACCAGTATCTCCGTCTGATGAGCATGGCTAAATTGGTCAATCCGGAGCAGCGCATCTTCTAACTTTATACTAGAGCAGCCGGTATGCGATCGTACCGGTACGCTTTGACTACCCGGCGACATCAATCCAGGTGGCAGCAGAATCAACGGGCCATTGTAACGATTATCACATGCAGGTGCTCCAAAGCTACCGAGGAACCGGATGTGTAGACGGTCTGTCCACTCTGGACGACTCATGTATTCGTCACGGGCCCACGAAGCAGCTTCATGAGATACACTGGCAAGCATTATTTCGCCTGACGCCTTACGTACATCACACAGCTGACGGCGGCCAAGCAAGGCGCAGGCGTCGAGGCCGTAATGAACGGCAGCACAGGCCAGTGGCTGAATACGGCAGCGCCCTTCAGCAAAACTTTCGATATTTTTTAGCAGCCATTGAACAGAGTGAGTTACGAAGCCTCTGCCGCTGTCATCAATAAAATCGATCCATGGTTTTTCTCGATGGCCTAAACCGAGATTTCCGCCGTTGTAGCGTAGTGGCAAGCGCAACGTCAAATCACCTTCTATCAAAACAGCTGAGTAAAGTGGGACGCTACTTTCGCATGCCGCCGTTGTCTCTTCAAAATAGTTGCGTTTGTAACCCATTGTAGTACTCCGACTTAGTATTAGGAGAGTTGGTCTGGGTGGGCCTTCATCTACACGCATTAGTTAGACTGCGGAGCATGGCGCGAGATTAGGGTCAGCATGTCGATTTGGTCCACTTACGTAGGCTCATCAATTGGACACGGCCCAAACCTTAACCTGGTCAGGCAACGCAGGCAGCGGGATTACTCAAGACAAACTCGAAATTTAAAGGTACTCGCGTGAGCTCGTTGATACCGCCTTGTTCGTGTTCGCGTGTCAGACCCTGTACCTTCGGGCGCGCACCGCATTACGCTCTTAGAGCAGATGCGAAAGCAGTGCAGTCTAGCGGGACGTCAAAATGAGAAGGTATGGTGTATTCAGCGTCCTTGACGCTTCGCTCTTCACGTGTGCCTGGCTGATTTTCGGAGTCGAGCGAGTCGAACTCGAGCATGCAACCGAGTACAAATTTTTCATGAAGCGATCACTTGGCCTGCAAGTAGTGTTCGTGAACACGGTAGCCTGCGGCGAGTGCGACGTCGCTCCCCTGGAAAGCCTGAGTAAATCCCGACTCGACCAGTTCAGCCAGTTTTGCCAGGCCCGTTTTGGCTTGGCGAAGATCCGTCTGTGTTATGCCATATTCAGAGAACAGCAAGCCATGGCGACTGAGTGGATGGATGCTGCGGTTCCGCACCCTTGAGTTTGGCCAGCGGCGCCAGTCGAACTCAAGGATTGATCATGCTACCTGCGCGCTGATTTGACGGCTGCCGCCAAACTTTCGCATCGGACCGTGGCGACGCAATCCGAAGGCCGCCAGCAAGCCAATTCCGAGCAGGGCCACTGATCCTGGCTCGGGAACATCCACACGTTGCAGTTGGCCCGTCGCACCTTTACAAATACTCCAGTTATTGCCGCAACCGGCCCCATTCATGTCCTCGTCGCTACGGGCGTCAAGGATGGTGAACAGGCTGCCCTGCGAATTCATCTCGAAATGGCTGTGCGCATCATTGGCGTAGATGCGCCCGCTCAGCAAACCGTCGCTGCCGAAAGTCAGGTTCAGGTCGAGTATGCCCAGTCCATACCGGAATTGTTCTTCCCTCGGCCGATAGGAAATCGGCGCCACTCCCGGCGTGGAGAAGTAGATGGAGAGCAGGCCCGCGTCCGGATAGGACTCTTCCCAATCGCCGAACGGAACTTGAAAATCAAGCGTGCCGCTGGCGACGGCTGCCTTGCTGAATTCCATTCGGAAGGTGACGTGCTGGGGCAGTTGCCCGTTGAGTGGACGCCACTCGTAGACGACACCGGCGTGGCTGCTGATCGACGCGAGGCACAGACTTGCAGCCAGAACCAAAGACTTGAAACGCATAATGAACTCCGTGGATGTAACACTTGAAAGTAAGCAATTAACAGACCAAGTGGGCTAAGAGTTTGTTTTTATTGGAAATATTGAACAGTGACCACTTCCGACGAGGGGAGGTTGTAAAGATTCCTGACAGCTTCTTCGTCTCCGCCCTGAAGACATCGCCAAATCATTTTGCTATCATTTCGCATCATTCATTTCTCGAGGGTTCGTCCAATGCGCCATTGATGCCGCCGTCTACTTGACGGCCAGTTCTCCCATCTTCCCGCGAAAGCAGGGAGCACCCGGCATCCTTGGAGGTCCTATGACGCACCCATTCCTGGCGCTCGACAGCGCATCGTTCGATCTTCCCGACGGCGCCACGCTGCTGTCTGGCCTCACCGAGCAATTCGATTCCCGTCACACCGGCCTGGTCGGCCGCAACGGCGTCGGCAAGAGCGTGCTCGCGCGCCTGCTGGCCGGCGAGCTTCAGCCGAGCGCAGGCCACTGCATCCGCTCCGGCCCCGTGTTCTACCTGCCGCAGCAGGTCGACCGCCTCCACGGCGAAACCGTTGCCTCGCTCGCGCGCCTCAAAACTATCCTCGATGCGCTGAAGCGTATCGATGCCGGCAGCGTCGACCCTCTGGATTTCGACCTGGTCGGCGACCGCTGGGACCTGCCCGCACGCCTCCAGCACGCGCTCGAACAGGCCGGCCTCGGCCACCTGGATGCCTCCACGCCCGCACAGCAGCTCAGCGGCGGCGAAGCCATGCGCGTCGCGCTGCTGGGCGCGATGCTCTCGAACGCCGACTTCCTGATCCTCGACGAACCCACCAACCACCTCGACAGCCCCTCGCGCCACGCACTGGCGGCGCAACTCAGGCAGTGGAAGCGCGGCCTGATCGTCGTCAGCCACGACCGTACCCTGCTGGAGCAGATGGACCGCATCGTCGAGCTGTCTCCGCAAGGCCTGCGCAGCTACGGCGGCAACTACAGCTTCTACGCCGCCGCGCGCGCCGCAGAGCAGGACAGCGCCCAGCGCGATCTCGACCACGCCCGGAAAACCCTGCAACGCGAAGACCGCGCGATGCGCGACCAGCGCGAGCGCCAGCAGCGCCGCCAGGCGCAAGGCGCGCGCGAAGGCAAGGCCGCCAACCAAGCGAAGATCTTGCTCGGACGCCAGAAGGAGCGCAGCGAAGCCAGTGGCGGACGGCTGCAGCAGCGCATTGACGAAACCCGCCAGCAGCACCGCGAGCAGGTCCGCCACGCTGCCGAGCAGCTGCGCGACGACCAGGCGATCCGTCTGCAAGGCCCGCAACTGAGCGCGGCGGCCCAGCGCCGCGTCGTCCAGCTGGATGACGTGGAACTGCCATTCGCCGCGCCGGCCCTGCGCCGCATCGACCTGGTCATCAGCGGCCAGCAGCGCATCGGCATCGTCGGCCCGAACGGCAGCGGCAAGTCGACCCTGTTGAAAGTCATCGCCGGCGAGATCGACCCGCTGGCCGGACGGGTCACGCGCGACCCCGCCTGCGCCTGGCTCGATCAACGCCTCGCCACGCTCGACCCGGAACGCAGCGCCATCGACCAGCTACTGAACGCCAACCGCAGCGTCGCCCCCGACCGCCTGCGTACCTACCTGGCCCAGATCGGCCTGGACGCCCGCAAGGCAACCATGCCGACCTGCCTGCTCAGCGGCGGCGAGCGCTTGAAGGCGGCGCTAGCCTGCGCGCTGTATGCCGACCCGCCGGCGCGCCTGCTCCTGCTGGACGAACCGGGCAACCACCTGGACCTGGCCTCCGTCGAGGCGTTGGAGGCGATGCTGGCGCGGTACGCCGGCGCGCTGGTGGTGGTGTCGCACGACGAGGTCTTCCTCGAGCGCCTGCACCTGACCCATCGATTGGAAGCAGGTGAGGACGGATGGCGCCTGGACGAGGCTTCTGCATTGATATAATCGCGGATCACCGGCACGCTTATTGAAGGACCAACGTTGCGCACCCTTGTCATTTCCCCCAACTGGATCGGCGACGCCGTGATGGCCCAGCCGCTGCTGCGCCGCCTGCGCGAGCTGCATCCCGACCGCCCGATCGACGTGCTGGCCCCGACCTGGGTGGCGCCGGTCTGGCGCGCAATGCGCGAGGTGAATACGGTGCTCGAGTCGCCTTTCAAGCATGGTTCGCTGCAGTGGAAGGAGCGCAAGGAGTTCGCCAAGATCCTGAAAGCGCGCGGCTATGCCGACTCCTACGTGCTGCCGAACACGCTGAAATTCGCGCTGATCCCCTGGCTGGCCGGTATCAAGCGCCGCGTCGGCTACAAGGGCGAGATGCGCTACGGCCTGGTCAACGTGATGCACTACGACGAAAAGAACGCGCCGCGTCCGATGGCTCAGTTCTACGCCGCGCTGGCTGATAAGCCGGTGCGCAACCTGCCGCGTCTCGACAAGCTTCCCGAGCCGGAGATGGTCGCCGACGCAAAGGACGCCGACGCCGCCATCGCCCGCCTGAACCTGCCAGCTGGGACCTACGTCGCCTTCGCCCCCGGCGCCGAGTTCGGCCCCGCCAAGCGCTGGCCGGCCTCGTACTTCGCCGAGCTGGCGCAGACGATCCGCGCCAACCGTCCCGACGCGCAGATCCTGCTGCTCGGCTCCCCGAAAGACCGCGCCGTCTGCGACGAGATCACCGCCATCGTCCCGGAGGCGCACAATCTGGCCGGGTCGACGTCGCTGAGCGAAGCGATCGCCCTGATCTCGCGCGCCGCAGCCGTGGTCACCAACGACTCCGGCCTGATGCACATCGGCGCCGCGTTGAAGCGTCCCGTGGTGGCGATCTACGGCCCCACCGATCCGCGCCACACGCCGCCCTTGTCCGAACTGGCGAAGATCCTGTGGCTGCACATCGAGTGCTCGCCCTGCCAGCAGCGCGAGTGCCCGCTGGGCCACCAGAACTGCATGAAACTGATTTCGCCGGACGCCGTCTGGCAACCGCTGCAGCCCATGCTGGCCGCAGCCTGAACGAACGATAGAGAGAAGAGGTCCACAATGATTCTGGTAACCGGCGCAGCAGGCTTCATCGGAGCCAACCTGGTACACGCGCTCTCCAAGCGCCAACCCTTCAGCGTGTTCGCCGTCGATAACATGTCGCGGCCGGACAAATTCCTGAACATCGTCGACGCCGAAGTGGCCGACTACGCGGACAAGGAAGACTTCCTGCTGCGCCTGAAGGCCGGGGAATTCGACGGCAAATTCAGCGCCGTGCTGCACCAGGGCGCCTGCTCCAACACCATGGAGACCGACGGCCGCTACATGATGCGGAATAATTACGAGTACACGATCGCACTGTTCGAGTTCTGCCAGCGCGAGAAGATCCCCTTCATCTACGCCTCCTCGGCGGCGGTGTATGGCGGCGGCGCCGTGTTCAAGGAAGAGCGCGAGCACGAGCGCCCGCTGAACGTGTACGGCTACTCGAAATTCCTGTTCGACCAGTACATGCGCCGCTACTGGCAGCAGCACGGCATCGACACCGGCAGCCAGGTCGTCGGCCTGCGCTACTTCAACGTCTACGGCCCGCTGGAAGGCCACAAGGGCACGATGGCGTCGGTACCGTTCCACCAGTTCCACCAGTTCCAGAAAGAGGGCAAGGTCAAGCTGTTCGGCGCCAACGACGGCTACGAAGCCGGCACCCAGAAGCGCGACTTCGTCTACGTCGAGGACGTGGTGAAAGTGAACCTGTTTTTCCTCGATAACCCGGACAAGCGCGGTGTCTATAACCTCGGCACCGGCCGCGCCCAGCCCTTCAACGACCTCGCCATCGCCACCGTCAACGCCCTGGCCAACGAAGGCAACCCGCCCTTGAGCCTCGACCAGATCATCGACAAGGGCCTGCTCGACTACCTGCCATTCCCCGACAAACTGAAGGGCAAGTATCAGAGCTTCACCCAGGCCGACATCAGCTCCTTACGCGCCATCGGCTACACCGAACCGTTCACGGACGTGGCAACCGGCGTCGCGAAGTACATGGACTACCTGAAAACGGCCCGCTAACTCGGCACCGCCGCCCCGGGCCTCGGCGGCCCCCTTGGCCGGGGCCCAATTTCCCCTGCATCCCGATACATCCCGTTTACACATCCACCCCCAGCTTTTAGGCCGTTTTTACACCCAAAACCCTACGCTTTCACCTGCTCCAACAACAACACGCAGGTACCATGAAAGCACTGATCTTCGCCACCGCCATCCTCGCCACCAGCGCCCACGCGCAGACCGAGGTCCCCGCATCGACCACCATCTTCAACGCCGCCGTCACAAGCGACTACCGCTACCGCGGCATCTCGCAAACCCGCCTCCAACCCGCCATCCAGGGCGGCGCCGATTACGTCCACGCCACCGGCTGGTACGCCAGCGCATGGGCCTCCACCATTAAATGGACCAAAGACGCCGGCGGCGACGGCAGCATCGAACTCGACCTCTACGGCGGCAAGCGCGGCGAGATCGCCTCCGGCGTCAGCTACGACATCGGCGTCCTGCGCTACCTCTATTCCGGCAATGAGCTGGGCAAGGTAAAAGGATTCGTCAACGCCAACACCACCGAAGTCTACGGCCAGCTTGGCTACGGCCCGGCCACCATCAAGTACTCGCACGCGACAACGAACCTGTTCGGCTTCGTCGACAGCGAAAACAGCGGCTACCTCGACATTGGCGCCAACATCGATGCCGGCAATGGCGTCACGCTCCAGCTGCACGCTGGCCGCCAGCGCGTCGAGAACAACAGCGCGGCCACTTACACCGACTGGAAGATCGGCGCCAGTCGCGCCTTCGGCCCCGCCACCATCACGTTGGCCGCCATCGGCACCAACGCCGACAAGAGCGCTTACGCCTCGCCGGCCAACGGCAAGTTCACCGGCAAGACCGCACTCCAGCTGAACGTGGGCGCAACCTTCTAAGCACACCGCGTTTACACCGCATTTACACGGCGCCGCAGGCTTTTTACGCCCCGTTTCGCGCGGCGCCCCTACGCTTCATCCAACAACAACAACGTCGAAAGCGAGTACGCATGGACTTCCTTTTCATCGGCGCCTTCCTCCTGTTTTTCGCGCTGACCTGGCTGCTGCTGGCCGGCTGCCATCGCCTCGGAGGCAAGCAATGAATACTTTCTATATCGTCGGCGGCCTGGTCGCCGCCGGCCTGCTGGTCTACCTGCTGGTAGCCCTGTTCAAGGCGGAGGATCTGTAAGATGCTCACCGACTTCCTGCCGCTGCTCGCGGTGTTCTTATTGGTCCTGCTGGTGCTGGGCTATCCCCTCGGCCTGTTCATGGCGCGCGTCGCCGACAGCGCTGCCGTTCCCGGCATGCGCTGGATGGGCAAGATCGAAGCGCTGTTTTATCGCGCCGCGGGCGACGGCTCGACCGCCGCCCAGACCTGGAAAGGGTATGCGCTGGCGCTGGTCGCCTTCAACGCCGTCGGCGCGCTCGCCGTCTATGCCATCCAGCGCCTGCAGGCATGGCTGCCACTGAATCCGGAGGGCATGGCCAGCATCAGCGCCGACTCCTCGTTCAACACCGCCGTCAGCTTCACCACCAACACCAACTGGCAGGGCTACGGTGGCGAACAGACAATGAGCATCCTGACCCAGATGGTCGCGCTGGCGGGCCAGAACTTCTTTTCGGCCGCCACCGGCATTGCCGTCGCCTTTGCGCTGATCCGCGGTTTCGCTGCGCGCTCCAGCAGCGCGATCGGCAACTTCTGGGTCGACCTGACCCGCGCCACCCTGTACATCCTGCTGCCGCTGGCGATCGTGCTCGCGCTCTTCTTCGCCAGCCAAGGCGTGGTGCAGAACTTCGCCGCCCACGTCGACGCGCAAGCACTGAGCGGCGCCACCCAGACCATTCCGATGGGGCCTGTCGCCTCGCAGGAAGCGATCAAGATGCTGGGCACGAACGGCGGCGGCTTCTTCAACGCCAACTCGGCCCACCCGTTCGAGAACCCGAACGCGCTGACCAACTTCGTGCAGATGCTCGCCATCTTCCTGATTCCGGCCGGCCTGTGCTTCAGCTTCGGGCGCATGGTAGGCGACATGCGCCAGGGCTGGGCGGTGCTGGCCACCATGACGATCCTGTTCGTCATCGCCGCCACCCTGGGCTATATGGCGGAGCAGCAGGCCAATCCCGCACTGGCTTCGCTCGGCATCGACGGCGCCAATATGGAAGGCAAGGAGACCCGCTTCGGCATCGCCGCTTCCAGCCTGTTCGCGGCCGTCACCACCGCCGCTTCCTGCGGCGCGGTCAACGCCATGCACGATTCCTTCATGCCCCTCGGCGGCATGGTGCCGATGGTGCTGATGCAACTGGGCGAAGTGGTCTTCGGCGGCGTCGGCACGGGCTTGTACGGCATGCTGGTGTTCGCGATCCTGGCGGTGTTCATCGCCGGCCTGATGATCGGGCGCACGCCGGAATACCTGGGCAAGAAGATCGGCGCCTACGAGATGAAGATGGCGTCCGTCGTCATCCTGATCACGCCCTGCCTGGTCCTGATCGGCACCGCGATTGCGGTGGTGGCGGGGGCAGGGAAGGCCGGCATCGCCAATCCAGGCGCCCACGGCTTCTCGGAGATCCTGTACGCGCTCAGTTCCGCCGCCAACAACAACGGCAGCGCGTTCGCCGGCCTGTCCGCCAACACGCCGTTCTACAACACCCTGCTGGCGGTGGCGATGTGGTTCGGCCGCTTCGGCGTGATCGTCCCGGTGCTGGCGATCGCCGGTTCGCTCGCCTCGCGCCAGCGCCTGTCCGCCAACGCCGGCACCATGCCCACCCACGGCCCCTTGTTCGTCGGCCTGCTGGCCGGCGCCGTCATCCTGGTCGGTATCCTCAACTACGTGCCGGCGCTTGCCCTCGGCCCGGTGGTCGAGCATCTTCAGTTGTTCGCCAAATGATCATGAATACACCTGTCATCGAAACACCAGTTCCAAAACGCCGCAGCCTGGACATGCTCGATCCGAAGCTGGTCGGTCCGGCCATCGTCGATTCCTTCCGCAAGCTGCATCCGCGCACCCAGCTGCGCAGCCCCGTGATGTTCGTGGTCTACGCGGGCAGCATCCTGACCACGCTGCTGGCACTCGATGCCGCAGCGGGGCAGGGCGAGGCGCCGGTCGGCTTCATCGCCGCCACTGCCGCCTGGCTGTGGTTCACGGTGCTGTTCGCGAACTTCGCGGAAGCCCTGGCAGAGGGGCGCAGCAAAGCGCAAGCCGCCTCGCTGCGCAGCCTGAAGCAGACCGTGATGGCGAAAAAGCTGCCGTCGCCGCACCATGGCGTGACCTGGTATCCGGTCAAGTCCGAAGAGCTGCGCAAGGGCATGCACGTGCTGGTCGAAGCCGGCGACGTGATTCCCATCGACGGTGAAGTCATCGAAGGCGTGGCCTCGGTCGACGAAAGCGCCATCACCGGCGAATCGGCGCCCGTGATCCGCGAGTCGGGCGGCGACTTCAGCGCCGTCACCGGCGGCACCCGCGTGCTGTCGGACTGGCTGGTGGTGCGGGTCACTGCCGACCCGGGCGAGACTTTCCTCGACCGCATGATCGGCATGGTCGAAGGCGCCTCGCGCAAGAAGACCCCGAACGAAATCGCGCTGACCATCCTGCTGGTGGCGCTCACGATCGTGTTCCTGGTCGTGACCGTGACCCTGCTGCCGTTCTCGCTGTTTTCCGTCGAAGCGGCGGGAGCGGGCCAGCCGGTGACGATCACCGTGCTGGTGGCGCTGCTGGTCTGCCTGATCCCGACCACCATCGGCGGCCTGCTGTCCGCTATCGGCGTGGCAGGCATGAGCCGCATGATGGGCGCCAACGTCATCGCCACTTCCGGCCGTGCGGTCGAAGCGGCCGGCGACGTCGACGTGCTCCTGATGGACAAGACCGGCACCATCACCTTCGGCAACCGCCAGGCCAGCGCCTTCCTGCCGGCGCCCGGCGTCACGGAACAGGAACTGGCCGACGTCGCGCAACTGGCCTCGCTGGCCGACGAGACGCCGGAAGGCCGCAGCATCGCCGTGCTGGCCAAGAGCCGCTTCAATATCCGCGAACGCGATATGGCGCTACTCAACGCCACCTTCGTGCCGTTCACCGCCCAGACCCGCATGAGCGGCGCGGATATCGGCGAGCGCCGCCTGCGCAAGGGCGCCGCCAGCGCGATCCGCGCCCACGTCGAGTCGCTCGGACACAGCTATCCGGCGGAGGTCGAGGCCCTTGCCGACGCCGCCGCGCGGCGCGGCAGTACGCCGCTGGTGGTGGCCGATGGTGGCCGCGTGATGGGTGTGGTGGAGCTGAAGGACGTGGTCAAGGGTGGCATTCGCGAGCGCTTCGCCGAGCTGCGCCGCATGGGCGTCAAGACCGTCATGATCACCGGCGACAACCGCCTCACCGCCGCCGCCATCGCGGCCGAAGCGGGCGTGGACGACTTCGTGGCCGAAGCGACGCCGGAGCAGAAGCTGGAGATCATCCGCGCCTACCAGGCCGAGGGCAAGCTGGTTGCCATGACCGGCGACGGCACCAACGACGCCCCCGCGCTGGCCCAGGCCGATGTGGCGGTGGCGATGGCGTCCGGCACCCAGGCGGCGAAGGAGGCCGGCAATATGGTCGATCTGGATTCGAACCCGACCAAGCTGCTGGAGATCGTCGAAATCGGCAAGCAGATGCTGATGACGCGCGGCGCACTGACCACCTTCTCGATCGCCAACGACATCGCCAAGTACTTCGCCATCGTGCCGGCGGCGTTCGTGGGCACGTACCCGGTGCTGCAGGCGCTGAACGTGATGCAGCTGACCAGCCCTGCGTCCGCGATCATGTCGGCAGTGATCTTCAATGCGCTGATCATCGTGTTCCTGATTCCGCTGGCCTTGAAGGGCGTGCGTTACCGCGCGATCGGCGCGGCCAGCCTGCTGCGCCGGAACATGCTGGTGTATGGCCTGGGCGGCATCCTGCTGCCGTTTGCCGGCATCAAGCTGATCGACATGGCGCTGACCGCGCTGAACCTTGTTTGAGGACCTGACCATGCAATCCATTCTCCGTCCCGCGCTGGTGCTGTTCGGCGCACTGACCCTGGTCTGCGGCGTCGCCTATCCGGTGCTGGTAACAAGCGTCGCCCAGGCGGCTTTCCCGGAAGCCGCCAACGGCAGCCTGGTGAAGCAGGGCGACAAGGTGGTCGGCTCGCGCCTGATCGGCCAGTCGTTCACCACCGAGCAGTATTTCTGGGGCCGTCCGTCGGCCACAAGCCCGACGCCGAACAACGGTGGCGGCTCGTCCGGCTCGAACCAGGGACCGCTCAATCCGGCCCTGCGCGATGCGGTGAAAGGCCGTATCGAGGCCTTGCGCGCGCTCGACCCGTCCAACGTGGCGCCGATCCCGGTCGACCTGGTCACCGCCTCGGCCAGCGGCCTCGATCCCGAGATCAGCCTGGCCGGCGCGCGCTGGCAGGCGGCGCGTGTGGCCAAGGCGCGCGGCCTGGCGCTCGACGACGTGCAGCAGATGATCGACGAGCACGCCGAAGGGAGGGTGCTCGGCCTGTTCGGCGAACCGCGGGTCAACGTGCTGGCGCTGAATCTGGCGCTGGACGGCCAAAAGCGCGATACTCCCTGAACGATGCAGCCGAACATTCCCCCGCGACCCGATCCCGATGCCCTGCTGGCGCAGATGCGCGAGCAGGAGCGCAGCGCGGCGCGCGGCAAGCTGCGCATTTACTTTGGCGCCTCGGCCGGCGTCGGCAAGACCTACGCCATGCTGCAGGAGGCGCGCCGCCTGCAGGCCGAGGGGAAGCAGCCGCTGGTGGGCGTGGTCGAGACCCACGGCCGCCAGGACACTGCGCAGCTGCTCGAGGGCCTGGAGGTGCTGCCGCGGCGCCAGGTCGAGCACCGCGGCGTGCTTGTCAAGGAATTCGACCTCGATGCGGCGCTCGCGCGGCGCCCTGCGGTGATCCTGATCGACGAACTGGCGCATTCGAACGCGCCCGGCTCGCGCCATCCTAAGCGCTGGCAAGACGTCGAGGAGCTGCTCGATTCCGGCATCGACGTGCTCACCACCATCAACGTGCAGCACCTGGAAAGCCTGAACGACGTGGTCGGCGGCATCGCCGGCATCCGGGTCGCCGAGACCGTGCCGGATTCCGTGTTCGACGAGGCGGCGGAAGTCGTGATGGTCGACCTGCCGGCCGATGCGCTACTTGGCCGCCTGAAGCAGGGCAAGGTCTACCAGCCGGCCCAGGCCGAGCGGGCGGCCGGGAACTTCTTCAAGAAGGGCAACCTGATCGCTCTGCGCGAGCTGGCGTTGCGGCGCACCGCCGACCGCATCGAGGACGACGTGCGCGCCTGGCGCATCGAGCAGTCGGTCGATGCGATCTGGAAGACCGGCGCGGGGCTGCTGGTCTGTATCGGCCTAGTCGGCGGCGAGCACCTGGTGCGCAGCGCCGCGCGCATGGCATCGCAATTGGGCACCGAATGGCATGCGCTCTACGTCGAAACGCCGGCGCTGGCGCGCAAGTCCGGCCCCGAGCGCGAGCGCATGCTGGCCACGCTCAAGCTGGCCGGGGACCTGGGCGCGCAGACCTCGACGTCGTCCGGCGAGGACGTCGCGCAGGCCGCGATCGATTACGCGCGCAGCCACAACCTGTCGAAAATCGCATTGGGCCGCAGCGAAGCGCGCTGGCCCTGGCAGCGCCAGGTCGCGCGCCGCCTGGCCAGGCTGGCACCTGGCCTCGACCTGATCGAGATCGGCGCACCTGCCGTCAAGGCACCGCAAGTACCAGTCGCCAGCGTGCAGGCGGCGCCACGTCCCATGCGCCCGCTGCCGCACCTGATGGCCGCAGGCGCCAGCCTCCTGACTGCCGCTGCGGTGATGCCGCTGTTGGCCTGGCTCGACCTGGCCAACATCGCCATGCTGTTTTTGCTGGTGGTGGTGCTGGTCGCGTTCCGTCTCGGCCGTGCGCCTTCGGTCACCGCCACCTGCGTCGGCGTGGCCTGCTTCGACTTCTTCTTCGTACCGCCGCGCTTCACGATGGCGGTGACCGATTTCCAGTACCTGATCACCTTCGTCGTCATGCTCGCCGTCGGCCTGATCACCGGCCACCTGACCGCCGGCCTGCGCTTCCAGGCGCGAGTCGCGGCCCAGCGCGAGGGGCGGGTGCGTGCGCTGTACGAATTCGCGCGCGACCTGTCGGGCGTCCTGATGCCGGAGCAGGTGGTGGAAAGCACGCAGGCGGTGGTCCAGGATTCCTTCGGCGCGCGCGCGCTGCTGCTCACGCCCGACCTCGATGGCAAGCTGGTGGTGCCGAGCGAGGCCTTGCCGGGCCTGGACGCCGGCATCGCCCAATGGGCTTTCGACCATGCGCAAAGTGCGGGCCTCGGCACCGACACCTTGCCGGCCAGCGCCTTGTTCTACCTGCCGCTGGTGGCGCCGATGCGCACCCGCGGCGTGCTGGCCATCGGACCGGACGCCAGCCGCTGGGTGCTGGTTCCGGAACAGCGGCGCCAGCTCGACGCCCTGGCCGCGCTGGCCGCGATCGCGCTCGAGCGTGTCCACTACGTGGAGGTGGCGCAGTCGGCGCTGGTAAACATGGAGTCCGAACGCCTGCGCAACTCGCTGTTGGCGGCGCTGTCACACGACCTGCGCACGCCCTTGACCGCGCTGGTCGGGCTGTCCGAATCGCTGCTGCGCGCCGATCCGCCTTTGAACGACGGGCCGCTGGGCAGCGCCCAGGCCCTGCACGAGGAAGCGCTGCGCATGAGCACCCTGGTCACGAACCTGCTCGACATGGCGCGCATCGAGAGCGGCCAGGTGCGCTTCAACCTCGAGTGGCAGGCGCTGGAAGAGGTGGTCGGCGGCGCCCTGCGCGCCAGCCGCGCCGCGCTGCGCCATCACCAGGTGACCGTGAGGCTGCCGTCCAACATCCCGCTGCTGCGCTTCGACGCCGTGCTGATCGAGCGCGTGCTGTGCAACCTGCTCGAGAATGCCGCAAAATATACGCCGGAGGGTTCGCGCATCGAGGTGTCGGCTGCCCTGCGCAAGGACAGCGTCGACGTGATGGTCTTCGACAACGGCCCCGGTCTGCCGGCGGGGAGCGAGGAGCGCATGTTCGACAAGTTCACGCGCGGCGAGCGCGAATCGGCGCTGCCGGGCGTGGGCCTGGGGCTGGCGATCTGCCGCGCCATCGTCGAAGCGCACGGCGGCACGATCCGCGCCTGCGCTTCGCCCCTGGGCGGCGCCGGTTTCGTGTTCTCGCTGCCGGCCGGCAGCCCGCCCGAGATGCCGGAACTGCCATTGGAACCAGACCATGAGTGACAAACCGACCGCCCTGCTGGTCGAGGACGAACCGCAGATCCGCCGCTTCGTGCGCGCCGCGCTGGAGCAGGAGGGCTGGCAGGTACACGAGGCGACCACGATGGCGCGCGGCCTCATCGACGCCGGCACCCGCCGTCCCGACCTGGTGGTGCTCGACCTCGGCCTGCCCGATGGCGACGGCATCGACTTCATCACCGACCTGCGCAAGTGGTCGGCGGCGCCGGTCATCGTGCTGTCGGCGCGGACGATGGAAAGCGAAAAGATCCGCGCGCTCGACGCCGGCGCCGACGACTACCTGAGCAAACCCTTCGGCACTGGCGAGCTGCTGGCGCGGGTACGCGCGACCCTGCGCCGCCAGCGCCAGCCGGCCGAACGGCTCGATGGCAGCGTGCGCTTCGGCAGCGTGGCCGTCTATCCGCAGGAACGCAGCGTCACCCGCGACGGCAAGCACGTGCACCTGACGCCGACCGAATACCGCCTGCTGTCGGTGCTGGTCGGGAATGCCGGCCGCGTATTGAGCGCGCCGCAGCTGCTGCGCGCGGTGTGGGGGCCGGGCCATGCCGAGAGCGGCCACTACCTGCGCATCTACATGGGCCACCTGCGCCACAAGCTCGAAGATGACCCGGCCCAGCCGCGCCACCTCTTGACCGAGACCGGGGTCGGCTACCGGCTCTGGCTGGGGCAGTAGCGTTCATTCTCGCGCCGCCGGTAAACACCGTCGTGTAGACTCGTTGAAGTTCTATTTTGATAACGTCACGAGCGGCTGCCAGGCATGAGTGCGAACCTGACCGGACACCTGTCCCCCGATGATCCTGAGCTGTCGCCCATCACGCGGGCGATGGTGGCGGCGCGCGAACAGGTGCTGCAGGCCTGGATGGAGCAGGTGCGCGGCACCGTGCCGCAGGCGCGCGAACTGCCGCTGCCGATCCTCGAGAACACGCTGCCGGCCTACTTCGACACCCTGGCCGCGCTGCTCACGCCCGGCTATACGGCGCGCGTGCTGAACGACCTGGGCGCGGTGGCCAGCGAACACGGGGGCGAACGCGCCCGCATGACCGACTATGACGCCACCGCCGTGATCCACGAGCTGCAGATCTTCCGCGACGTGCTGTTCGGGGAATTGGCGAACCAGGGCGTGGCGCTGGCCGAGAGCGAGCAGGGTGTCCTGTCGGCCCACATCGACGCCACCATCCGCGAAAGCGCCAACGCCTTCACCGTGGTGCAGGCGGCGCTGCGCGAGCAGTTCGTGGCCTCGATGGCGCACGACCTGCGCACCCCGCTATCCACCGCCCGGATGGCGGCCGAGATGATCAGTCATACCTCGGAAGAGCCGACCGTGCGGCGCTACGCCGAGAAGATCGTCGCCAGCACCCAGCGCATCGACGGCATGACGCGCGAACTGCTCGACCGCATCGCCTTCTGCAAGACCGGCGCGGTGCGACTCGCGATCGAACCGGTCGACATGGCGGCGCTGGTACGCGAGGTGGTGCTGGCGGCCGCACTCAGCCACCCGATGGAGCTGACGCTCGAGCGCGAGGCAATCGAAGGATGGTGGTGCCGCGACGCGATCCGGCGCGTGGTCGAGAACCTGCTCAACAACGCGGTCAAGTACGGCGCGCGCGAGGCGCCGGTGCAGATTACCGTGTCGACATCAAGCGAGCGGGTCCAGGTAATGGTGCATAACCAGGGCGAGCCGATCGCGCCCGAGGACAGCGAGAGCATCTTCCAGCTGTATCGCCGCGCCAGCAGCCAGGGACCAGGCAGTGGATGGGGCGTCGGCCTGGCCTATGTGCGGCGGGTGGCCGAGGCGCATGGCGGCAGTGTGCTGATGTCGTCCTCGCGCGAGGACGGCACTGTGTTCGTCATCAACATTCCGCAGGATGCGCGGCCATTCAACGGCGCGCCCACCGCCGCCTGATTCAAGCGGACGCCAGTCCCTGGCCGCCCACCGGTTCAGTCTCGAAGCGCTCGCCGAAGCCGGCGATCAGCGGCCGGCCTTTTGCGATCGCGGCCTGCACCGCGGGCAGCGCCAGCGATGCCTGGTGGCTGGCCTGCTTGTCCCAGGCTTCCGTGATCCACAGCGCATCGGGATCACTCGTGTCCTTTGCGATCACATAACTCAGGCAGCCCGGCATGGCGGCCGTGCCCTCCATCAGGAGGGCGATGAGGGCGTCGCGCTGCCCCGGCTGGGCGCGCATTTTTCCGATCAATCCGTACATGGGAACCGCCTTTCTTGTCGAGGATAGCCGCAGTATGCAGCGCTGCGCCGCCACAGGCAATTCCGGTCGCATGCTGTATGTATGCTGGAGTATCATGTTCGTTTTGACAATCCGCATTTTCGAACGGAGCCTCGATGCGACTTTCCCCGCTTGTCCTTGCCGTTTCCCTGACCCTGTCCGGCGCTGCCGTAGCCCAAGGTCCGGCGATCTCCGAACCCGTGCTGCGCGCCCATTTGTCGCTGCTGGCCGACGACCTGTTCGAAGGCCGCGGCACCGGCCAGCGCGGCGGCGAACTCACCGTGCGCTACCTCGAAACCCAGGCCGCCATCATCGGCCTGAAACCGGCGTTCGGTAACGACTACCGCCAGAAGGTCGAGATCGAGGGCGCCCGCCTGTTGCCGGCAAGCAGCGTGGTGTTCGAGGCCGGCGGCAAGCGTATCGAGCCGGTGCCGGGCAAGGACATCGTGTTCGGCACCTCGAGCGGGCGCACGGCGCTCAGCTTCGCCGCGCCGCTGCTGTTCGTCGGCTACGGCGTGTCCGCGCCCGAGGAACGCTGGGACGACTACAAGGGCGTCGACGTCAAGGGCAAGATCCTGGTCATGATGGTCAACGACCCGCAGCCCACGAGCGAAGAACCGAACCGCTTCGCCGGCAAGGCCTATACCTGGTACGGCCGCTGGCTGTACAAGTTCGAAGAGGCAGTGCGCAAGGGTGCGGCCGGGGTGCTCCTGATTCACACGACGCCGTCGTCATCTTACCCCTGGAGCGTACCGGCCAATGGTTTCTCGCACGAACGCTTCCGCCTGGCGGGGCCGGGCAATCCGGTCGAAGGCTGGCTGCACGAGGACATGGCGCGTACGCTGTTCACGGCCGGCGGCTTCGACCTCGATGCGCTGCGCGCGCAGGCCGAGCGGCGCGATTTCCGTCCGGTGGAATTGAAGGTGAATGCGCGCGTGGATGTTAAGTCCGAGATTCGCCAGGTGGCGCAGTACAACGTGGCCGGCATCGTGCCGGGGTCGGATCCGAAGCTCAAGGCCCAGGCGGTGGTGTATTCCTCGCACTGGGACCACCTCGGCATGGACGACGAGGCGCGCGGCGGCAAGGACCGCATCTACAACGGCGCCATCGACAATGCATCCGGCACCGCGGCCCTGCTGGCGATGGCGGCGGAAGCGGTCAGGAAGCCGGCGCGCCGCACCCAGGTCTTCCTGTGGCCGGCCGCCGAGGAAG
>Ga0265798_10005030_pt1 | contig 17983 bp, 10 predicted proteins | sample P3T30metagenome_FD_192430 | JGI IMG/M metagenome (GOLD analysis project Ga0265798, IMG submission 192430) | Plant litter microbial communities from East Loma Ridge, Irvine, California - P3 T30 | ecosystem: Environmental > Terrestrial > Plant litter > Unclassified | place: USA: California... | reverse complement strand
GTGCTGCCGGTGCCGTTGAGATAGCGGTCGCGCCACACGTAGGAGAGCCGTGTCGACACCGGCCCCATGTCGTAGAAGCCGACCAGGTTGAAGCTGTTCTTCGACAGGCCGATCAGCTGGTCGCGGATCTCACGGTCGCCCGCCTTATAGTCCGCCTGCACCGAAGTGTGCGTGTACGAGGCCTGCGCGCCCAGCCCGTCGAGCGGCTTGGGCAGGAAGCTGAACACCTGGCTGTAGGCGAACTCGGCGCCATAGACCTTGGCGTCGCCGCCGTTGATCTGCGTCGACAGACGGACGTTGCCGCGGCCGGGGATCGTGATGTCCACGTTGTTCTGCGTGATGTAATTGTCCAGCGACTTGTAGAAGACCGCGCCCGACAGGAGCCCCGACGGCGCGAAATACCATTCGAGCGAGCCGTCGAACTGGGTCGCCAGGAACGGGACGAGCTGCGGGTTGCCGCCGCTCGCGGTGGGCGCGTCAGTCGAGACGGTGATGCGCGGCGCGACGTCGGTGACGTTAGGACGCGTCAGCACGCGGCTCGCGGCAAGGCGGCCGACCAGCTTGGTGGTGAGATCGGCGCGCAGGTTGAAGCTGGGCAGCCAGTTGTTGAAGGTCTTGGGGAAGCTCGCCGGCGTCGCGACCGAGCCCGCGGTGAGCGTGCCGCTCGCCACCTGGTCGGTATGGACGTAGCGCACGCCGACATTGCCGCTCACCGCCACCGCGCCGACCGGGAACTGATAGTCGGCGCGGACATAGCCGCCCGCGATCCGCTCGGTGACCGTAAAGCTCGAGCGCTGGTCGGCGAGCGACAGGGGCGCATTCTCCACCGTCGGCGTGAAGAAGGCGTCGAGATAGGCGCTCGTCACGGGCACGAGGAAGGTGCGCGGCGTGTTGCCGGAGACGCCCTTGAGGAAATCGTCGAACGGCAGCTGCTCATAGGCGCCGCTGCCGAGCACGCCCAGCGGGGTGCCGGCGGGCGGGTTGACCAGGAAGTCGCGGCGAAAATAGTCGCGGCGGCGCCGGTGATACTCGCCGCCCGCGGCCAGCCTGGAGAGGAAGCCATCGAGGTCGCGCGCCACGTCGGCGCGCGTGTAGAGATCCCAGTCCTTGCTGTCCTTGGGCGCGATATTGAAGGTGTAGAGGCTGTAATTGGCCGGGTCGGTGGCGTCGACCGGCGTGGTGAACGTCGGCAGCACCTTGTAGCCGCCGGTCGCGTCGTAGGTGAGCGGCGCGATGAAGATCGCGCGGCTGCGCACCGTGCCCTCGCGATAGTCGGGGTGGTAGCTGTGCGCCGCCGACCAGTTGACGTCCGCTGACAGGTGCCAGCGATCGGGATTCCACCGCTGCTTGAGTCCGACCGTCAGCAGGTCGTGGCGGTTGAGGCTGTACTCGCGCGACGCCATGAAGCGGACGTTGTTGATCGTCGCCTTGGTGATCGTGTCGCCGTCGATGACGACCGAGCCGGGCACGATCGACGATCCCGAAGGATTGTAGGTGCTCTTGCCGTCGTCGGGATAGATGTCGAGCCCGAACTCGTCGTAGGCGACGTCGAGTCGGGTCGCGACGACGTCGAGGATCGTCTCCAGCTCGGCGGTCGGGCGCCACTGCGCCGAGATCATCCCCGAAACGCGCTCGCGATCCTCGGTCTCCACCGTCGGCCGCGTGCGCGTCGGCGAGTAAAGTCCCTTGGGCAGCCCGCCCGTCGCGGCGGTGGCGTAGCGGTCCGCGATCCACCCGAACCCCATGAAGCGGTCGTTGCGCACCGACTTGGCCCAATATTGCGCGCCCGCCAGCAGCCCGAAGGTGCCGTCGTCGGTGGTCGCGCTGGTCAGCAACGTCGCGTTGGGGCGCACCTTCTCGGTCTGGGTGGTGTAGGTGCCGCGCAGGTTGAGCGTGGTCTTGTTGCCGACCTCGAGCGGGCGGAAGGTGGTGACGTCGATGTTGCCGCCCAGCGCGCCCTCGCTCATGTCGGCGGTCGAGGTCTTCACCACGTCAATACGCGAGGTGAACTCGGCCGGCAGCATCTCGAAGCGGAACTGGCGACCATTGGCGCCGCCGTTCTCGATCAGGTCGTTGAGCGCGACGGTGCGCCCGTTCATCAGCGTGTTCTGGAACTGCGGCCCGAGCCCGCGGACGCTGACGTAGAGGCCCTCGCCGCGCGGGCGCGTGATCGCCACGCCCGGGATCAGCTGGAGCGCCTCGGCGACGTTCTGCGTCGGAAACTTGCCGATGTCGGTCGAGCTGATCGAATCGACGCCATAGGCAGCGCGGCGCTTGGTCTCGACCGCGGCGTCGATGCTGCGCGCATAGGTGCCGTTGACGACGATGTCCTCGCCCGGCTGATCGGCCAAGGCGGCGGCGTCGCTCGCCTGCGTGGCGGAAGCGGCCGGCGCGATGGTCTGCGCGTGCGCGGTCGCGGTCAGCGCGGCGATGGTGACGAGCGCGGCCGACGCCCGCAGCAGGCCGACATACGATAGCATGATGGATACCCCCAAAGCGGCATGAGTGCCGTCTCGGCGCGGGCCGCTAGGGGGCCTCGATGTAAACGCCGCGTCGTTTCCGCGACGTTTTCGTTACGACGGCGTACTTTCCGGCGTGATATCGCCATTTCCGGTCGTGGGTGCGCCGCGACGCGCGGTTGCGCCCTTGCTCGCGCTACCGCAGCAACACGGCGGATAGGTCGAGGCGATCGCCTATCGGTCGCGCCACCACACCCACAGCGCGATCGCCACCCCCAGCGCGAGGCCGGCGAGGAACCCGATCGTCGGCTGGCCAGCGACCAGGCCGAGGATCGTGCCGCCGAGGATCAGGGCGGCGATGGGGAAGCCGCCGGCGAGCGGGGAGCGGGAAGGGGGCATCGGCGCGCTCTGCCACGCCGTCGCCGCGCACGCCAGTCGCGACCGACCGTGCCGGACGCGCGATCCCAACCCCGATTGGTCGGTTTTCCCCCCTTCTTCTCTCCACCTGTGGCGTCTAGACCGGGCGGATGAGGCCGGACGTGGGGCGGCGCGGCGCGCTGGTCTGCGCCGTGGTCGGCGTGATGACAGGAGCAGTACCGGCGCGCGCCCAGCAGGCGCCGGCGACCGCGTCGCCGTCGACGCCGCAGACCGACACTGGCGCCGGTGCGCCCGCGCTCGACGAGGTCGACCCGACCGCACCGCTCGCCGCTCTGCCCGACATCGGCGTCGACTGGCCCGATCTCAGCGCCGCCCCCGCCGCGCCGGTGGCCGAGCGCGCACAGATCGGCGCGACCACGCGCTACGCCTGGCGCATCGACGGGCTCGACGCCGCGGGCACGCCGCTGCTGCGCCAGCGCTTCCAGGAACTGTCGGTGCTCGCCGGCAACGAGGAGAAGGAAGCCAATCCGGCGCAGCTCGACCGGCGCGCGCGGCAGGACGCCGAGCTGCTGCTCACGCTGCTGAAGGGCGAGGGCTTCTACGACGCCGCGGTGGCGACCCGTTTCGAGCGCGCCGAGAAGCGCCCCGTGGTGGTGCTGGTGGCGACGCCGGGCACGCTCTACCGCTTCGCCGGCGTGACGCTCGCGGGCGTCGAGGCCGCGGGCGCCAAGGCGCAGACGCTGCGCGACGCGTTCGCGGTGCATCCCGAGGACCCGGTCAACAGCGACGCCATTGCCGCGGCGGAGGCCAACCTGCGCACGCGCGCGGGCGAGGAGGGCTTCGCCTTCGCGCGGATCGGCGACCCGCAGGTGGTGGTCGACCGCGCCGCGCAGAGCGCGACCGTGTCGGTCGAGGTGGCGCCGGGCACCGCGCGGCGCTTCGGGCGGATCACCGCCAACCCCGACAACCGCGTGTTCGACGCCGCGCACGTCGCCGATATCGCGCGCTTCAAGAGCGGCGATTCGTACGAGGGGTCGCAGCTCGACGACCTGCGCCGCGCTTTGGTGCAGACGGGGCTGGTCTCCACCGCGGAGGTGCGCGCGGTCGCGGCGGACGACCCGTCGGTGGTCGACGTGGCAGTGCGGCTCGAGCCCGCGCCGCCGCGCACCGTCGCGGTCGAGCTCGGCTATGGCACCGGCGAAGGCGCGCGGTCGGAAGTCAGCTGGACCCACCGCAACCTGTTCCCGCCCGAGGGTGCGGTGACGCTGCGAGGCGTCGCCGGCACGCGCGAGCAGCTCGGCCAGATCACCTTCCGCCGCAACAACTTCCACGCGCGCGACCGGGTACTGACGGCGCAGTTCGCCGCCGCGCACCTGCTGCGCGACGCCTATGAGGCGAACACGCTGTCGCTGTCCGCGGCGTTGGAGCGGCAGACGAACATCTTCTTCCAGAAGACCTGGACCTGGTCGCTCGGCGCCGAGCTGGTCGCCTCGGACGAGCGCGACGTGATCCTCTCTACCGGTGAGCCCCGCCGCCGCACCTTCCTGATCGGTGCGCTGCCGACCAGCCTTGGCTATGACGGGTCGGACGACCTGCTCAACCCGACGCGCGGCTTCCGTCTCGCCGGGCGGGTGAGCCCCGAGCTGTCGCTGCAGAACCGCGCCTTCGGCTACACGCGCGTCCAGCTCGACGCGAGCGCGTACCAGCCGGTCACCAAGGGCACGGTGCTGGCGGGGCGTGTGCGCGCGGGGACGATCCTGGGCGCGCCGCGTGACCAGATCGCGCCGTCGCGGCGTTTCTACGCCGGCGGCGGCGCCTCGGTGCGCGGCTATGGCTTCCAGTCGATCGGCCCGCGCGACCCCAACAACGACCCGATCGGCGGGCGCAGTCTGGCCGAGTTCGCGGTCGAGGCGCGAATCCGGGCGTTCGGCAATTTCGGCGTGGTGCCCTTCTTCGACGGGGGCAACATCTACACCGGCGGGCTGCCCGACCTCACCGGCTTCCGCTACGGCGCCGGCATCGGCGTGCGCTATTACTCGAACTTCGGCCCGATTCGCGTCGATCTCGGCACCCCGATCAACCCGCAGAAGGGCGACAGCCGGCTCGCGGTGTACGTCTCGCTGGGGCAGGCCTTTTGACCCGCGTGCTGCGCTATTTCGGGCTGGCGCTCGCGGCGCTGGTCGCGCTGGCGCTGCTCGTCGTCTTCGTGCTCGACACCGGCGTCGGGCATCGCTTCGTCGCCGACCGAGTCAACGCGCTGCGACCCGACAACGGGCTGCGCTTCCGCATCGGGCGGATCGACGGCTCGCTCTACGGGCGCGCCGAGCTGGTCGACTTTCGGCTGTACGATCCCAAGGGGCTCGTGCTGTCGGTGCCGCGCGCGCGGCTCGACTGGTCGCCGCTTGCCTGGTGGCACAATCGGCTCGACATCACCTCGCTCGACATCGCCAACGCGACGCTCGCCAAGCTGCCCGAGCCGCGCGACACCGGCCGCAGCGGGCCGCTGCTGCCCAAGTTCGACATCGCGATCGGGCGGCTCGCGGTCGACCGGCTGGTCGTCGCGCCGCGGGTCACCGGCGTGGTGCGCTACGGCCGGCTGCGCGGGCGCGCCGATATCCGCGACGGGCACGCGCTGGTCGACCTCGCCGCGCTGGTGCAGGGCAGCGACTCGCTCGACCTGCACCTCGACTCGCGCCCCGACGCGGGCCGGTTCGACCTGGAGGCGCGCGCGCGCGGCACCGCGCGCGGCGTGCTGGCGAAGCTGACCGGGCTCAACCGCGCGCTCGCGCTCGACGTCGCGGGCGACGGCGACTGGCACCGCTGGGACGGGCGCGCGGTGGCGCAGGCCGGCGCGGCGCGGGTGATCGACCTCGCGCTCGCCAACCGCGACGGGCGCTACCGGCTGATCGGCACGGTGGCGCCGAGCGCGGTGACCGGCGGCAAGCTCCAGTCGCTCACCGCGCCGCGCGTCGCGGTCGATGGGAACGCCACCTTCGCCAACCGCCGGCTCGACGGCACGCTGGCGCTGCACTCGCCCGCGCTGGCGGCGCAGATCGAGGGGATGGTCGACCTCGCCGCCAGCGCCTTCCGCAACGTGCGAGTCAGCGCACGGCTGCTGCGCCCGGCGGCGCTGTTCCGCAACATGACCGCGCGCGACATGCGGCTGCGCGCCATCCTCGACGGCAATTTCCGCACCTTCTCCTTCGACTACCGCCTCACCGCCGACCGGTTCGCGTTCGACGACACCGGCTTCGAACAGGCGCGCGCGGCGGGGCGCGGGCGCTGGTCGAAGACGCCGGTGCTGGTGCCCGCCCGCTTCACCGCGGCGCGCGTCACCGGCGTCGGCGACGTCGCGGGCGGGATCCTGCGCAACCTCAGCGTCGACGGCGTTCTCAAGGTCACCGCCACCCAGGTCACCGGCGACCGGCTGCGGCTGCGCTCGGACCAGCTCGCCGGGGAAATCGGGCTCCAGCTCGACCTGCGTACCGGGCGCTACAACGTCGCATTGAGCGGGGGGCTCGGGCGCTACCTCATCCCCGGCATCGGGCTGGTGCAGGTCGACTCGCGGCTCCAGGCAGTGCCGGGGCCGAACGGCCATGGCACGCGTGTGATCGGGCGCGGCACCGCGCGCGTGCTGCGGCTCGACAACGCCTTCTTCCGCTCGCTCACCGGCGGCCTCCCGCGGATTGAGACCGAGCTGGAGCGCACCCCCGACGGCATCCTCCACTTCTCTCGTCTGGTGCTCACTGCACCAACGCTGCGGCTCGCGGGGAACGGCTATCGCCGCCGCGACGGCACCTTCTTCTTCGAGGGCGCGGGGACGCAGGGCACCTACGGCCCGGTCACGCTGCGGCTCGACGGCAGGATCGAGCGGCCGACGCTCGATCTCGTCTTTGCGCGCCCCAACGCGACCTTGGGGCTCGCCGCGGTGCGCGCGCATCTCGATCCCAGCGCGCAGGGCTTCGCCTTCACTGCGGCGGGCGGGTCGCGGCTGGGACCGTTCACGGGCGCGGGGCAGATTGTGCTGCCGCCGGGCGACGGCCAGTCGCGCATCTTGGTCGAGCGGCTCGACGTCAGCGGCACGCGCGCGACCGGGGCGCTCGACATCGTCGACGGCGGCTTCCGCGGTCGGCTCGCGGTGAATGGCGGCGGCTGGAGCGGTGCGCTCGACTTCGCGCCCCTCGGCGAGGTGCAGCGCATCGCCACGCAGCTCCAGGCACGCAACGCCCGCATCGGCACTGTCGCCGCGGTGCGCGTGGCACAGCTGCAGTTCACGACGTTGCTCGATCCCGCCGGCACCAAGATCGACGCCGCCGCGCGCGGCGCCGGGCTGCGTCACGGCGCGCTGTCGGTGTCGCGCTTCGACGGCACGGTCGCGCTGGCCGGAGAAACAGGCGAGATCCGCGCCGCGATCGCGGGTTCGCGCGGGGTCGGCTTTCGCGTCCAGACCGTCACTGCCGTCACCCCGGACGGCTACACCGTGCGCGCGAGCGGCAGCATCGGGCAGCGCCCGATCCGGCTCGATACGCCCGCAGTGCTGCGCCGCGACGGCGACGCCTGGACGCTCGCGCCGACCAAGCTGAGCTTCGCGGGCGGCTCGGCGGAGGTGTCCGGGCGGCTCGGGGACGGCGACACCAGCTTCCGCGCGACGCTCGCCGATCTGCCGCTGGCGGTGCTCGACATCGGCTACAGCGGGCTCGGGCTCGGCGGCAACGCCAGCGGGTCGCTCCGGCTCGACGCACGCGCCGGCGCGGCGCCGACCGGGCGCGCCGATCTCACGGTGCGCGGGCTGACTCGCTCGGGGCTGGTGACCTCGTCGACCCCGGTCGACATGGGGCTGGCGGCGGTACTCGCACCCGATCATGCCGGCGTGCGCGTGGTGATGCAGTCGGCGGGCAGGATCGTCGGCCGCGCACAGGCGCAGCTCAAGCCGCTGGGCAGTGGCAGCCTGGTCGAGCGGCTGTCGCGCGCCGGGCTGTTCGCGCAGCTGCGCTACAGCGGGCCCGCGGACACGCTGTGGCGGCTCACCCGAATAGAGCTGTTCGACCTGACCGGACCGGTCGCCTTCGCCGCCGACGTTACCGGCACCACCCAGGCGCCGCAGCTGCGCGGCGTCGTGCGCGCCGCCGGGGCGCGGATCCAGAGTGCGACAACGGGCACCTCGATCACCAACGTCGCCGCGACCGGCCGCTTTAGCGGCTCGCGGCTCCAGCTCGATCGTTTCACCGGCGACGCCGGACGCGGGGGCAAGGTGACCGGCAGCGGCTGGTTCGACCTGCGCCCGACCGGCGTCGCGCTCGACCTGCGCGTCGGCGCGGACCACGCCGTGCTGATCGACCGCGACGACATCGGCGCCACCGTCACCGGTCCGATCACTTTCCGCTCCGACGGCGACGGCGGCGTGATCGGCGGCGACGTGCGGCTCGACAGCAGCCGCTACAAATTCGGCCAGGCGACCGTCGCGAGCGCGCTGCCGCAGGTGTCGGTGCGCGAGATTAACGTGCCGGGCGGCGACAATGCCGACGACGAGGCGGCCGCACCATGGCGGCTCGACGTCCGCGCGCGTGCGCGCAACGGGCTGATGGTGACCGGCCTCGGTCTATCGAGCGAATGGACCGCCCAGGTACAGATCGCGGGCACCCCGACCGACCCGGCGCTGACCGGCCGCGCCGATCTGGTACGCGGCGACTATGAGTTCGCCGGGCGCGAGTTCGAGCTGTCGCGTGGCATCATCCGCTTCGCGGGCGAGGTGCCCGCCAATCCCGCGCTCGACATCGAGGCGAGCGCCAACACCACCGGGCTTAATGCGACGATCCGAGTCACCGGCGTCGCGCTCAAGCCCGAGATCAGCTTTACCAGCACGCCCGCGCTGCCGCAGGACGAGCTGCTGTCACGGCTGCTGTTCGGCACTTCGATCACCAACCTCTCTGCGCCAGAGGCGCTCCAGCTGGCGGCCGCGGTGGCGGCGTTGCAAGACGGTGGCGGCGGGCTCAACCCGATCAACGCGGTGCGCCGCGCTGCCGGGCTCGACCGGCTGCGCATCCTGCCGGCCGATCCGCAGACCGGACAGGGCACCTCGATCGCCGCGGGCAAATATGTGACGCGCCGCATCTACGCCGAGATCATCACCGACGGTGCCGGCTATTCGGCGACGCGGGTCGAGTTCCAGGTCACGCGCTGGCTGTCGCTGCTGTCCTCGATCTCGACGCTGGGGCGGCAAAGTGGCAACGTGCGCGTGTCGCGCGATTACTGACGTGTGCGTGCCGGTTCGGGGCGGGACCGGTGCGGCCGTCGGGGTGGTCGCGGCGCGAGTGAGCGTGAGGGGGCAAGGATGCGAGTGGAATGGTGCGTGGCCGGGGCGGCTTCGCTGATGATCGGCGGCGGCGCGATGGCACAATCGCCCGCCGCGCTCAACGACGCACCGCCCGCGCTGCCGCTCGCCACGACTGCGACGCCGCGGGGGGTGGCAGGCGACATGAGATCGGTACTGGAGCAGCTGCCGCTGCTCGGCGCGCGGCCGATCGCGGCGCTCGCCCCGGTCGAGGCGCGGCTCGAGCCCACGGCGGCGGACGCGTACAATGCCGCGATCCGCAAGTCCGGCATGTCGGTCGCGCCCGATGCGACGGTGACGACGCAGGACCTCGCCTATGGCGCCGACCCGATGCAATATGCGCGCATCTACCGGCCGGGTGCGGCGGCGGGGACGGGCGCGCCGCTGCCGCTGCTGGTCTATTATCACGGCGGCGGCTGGGTGCTGGCGGATCTCACCGCCTATGACGCGACGCCGCGGCTGCTCGCCAAGCAACTCAACGCGATCGTGGTCTCGGTCGAGTATCGCCGCGCACCCGAGTTCCGCTTCCCGGCGCAGCACGACGACGCTGCCGCTGCCTATGGCTGGGCGGTACAGAACGCCGCCGCCTGGGGTGCCGACCCTACGCGGGTGGCGCTCGCGGGCGAGAGCGCGGGCGGCAATCTCGCGCTCAACACCGCGCTCTACGCGCGCGACCATGCGCTCGCACGGCCGGCGCACGTGCTCGCGATCTACCCGATCGCCAACAGCGATCCGGCGCTGCCGTCACGCCGCGACTCCGCGGGCGCGGCACCGCTCGACACCGCGATGCTTGGCTGGTTTGCGCATTATTCCAGGTCCAACGCCGGCGACGCCGCCGACCCGCGGCTCAACCTGGTACGCGCCGATCTGCGCGGGTTGCCACCGGTGACGATCGTCAACGCGCAGATTGATCCGCTGCGCTCCGACGGCGAGACGCTCGCACAGGCGCTGCGCGGCGCCGGCGTTAGCGTGCAGCAGCGGACGTACAGCGGGGTGACGCACGAGTTCTTCGCCATGGGCCGGCTGGTGCGCGGGGCCTATGACGCCGAGCTCTTCGCGGTGGCGCGGCTCAAGACGGCGTTCGGCCTGTGAGGAGAGCGACGATGCGCGCCCTCGCCGGGCTGATGACGCTCGCGGGCGCGGTCACGACCGCTCCCGCGGGAGCGCAGGCGATGTCGCCCGCGCGCTACCTTGAGGCGGCGGGTGCGGGCGACCTGTACGAGCGCGCGGCGAGCCAGATGGTGCTCGAGTCCACCACAGACGCGAAGGTGCGTGATTTCGCCCGCATGATGCTGGCCGATCACGCGCGCGGCAGCGCGGCGCTGCGCGCGGCGGCGGCGCGCGCCAGGGTGCGCGTGCCGGCGGCGGCGCTGACGCGGCTCCAGACCGAGCAGATCGCCGAGCTCCGCGCCGAGACCGGCCTGGCGCGCGACGCCACCTATGTCGCGCAGCAGCGCTCCGCCCACGCGCGCGCGCTGACGTTGCACCAGGCCTATGCCGCGGGCGGTAGTGCGGCGGCACTGAAGGCCGCGGCGGGGCGCATCGCGGCGGTGTTGGCGCGCCACGTGGAGGCGCTGAAGGCGATGTGACGTGCCGCGCGACAATCGCCGGCGCCGCGCCGGGACGAGCGCCGCACCGGCCTGATCCGCTTGGGCGGCACCGCGCGTCGTCCGTCCGCCGACCGTCGCTTGCCGTCGCGCCTCCCCCCGCTCGATGAAAGCGCCCGCCTTCGACGGAGGCGCGCCGCGAACCTCTACGCGGTTGGTTGTTGCGGCAGCATGCATCCCGGCACGGGGGCGGGGTGACGGCGCTCGAGCGACTTCGCAGAGGCACCGCCTACGCGAGAGCTAATCGCCGCGTCTGTCACGCTTGTGACTATGGGTGCCAGCATTCGCCGGAGCACCGGTAGGCGGAGACGGATCGTGCTCCCGATCCGGTCGAGGCGATCCCAGCGTTATCGCGACGGCGGCCGGGCCCGCCGCGTCTTGCTCCGGGTGAGCTGACCAGTCACCATCTTCGCGGCCGATCCGGCCGTGGAGAGCGACGCAATGCGTACCATCGTCATCGCCGGCGGCGGCAGCGCGGGCTGGATGTGCGCCGCCGCTTTCTCGCACCTGCTCGCCCCTGGATGGCACGTGCGGCTGGTCGAGTCGGAGGCGATCCCCACCGTCGGAGTGGGCGAGGCGACGATCCCGCAGATCCGCACCTTCAACCAGGCGCTCGGCCTCGACGAACGCGCCTTCCTCGACGCCACCGAGGGCACGTACAAGCTTGGCATCGCGTTCGCCGGCTGGGGCGGGCCGGGCGAATGCTACCTCCACGCCTTCGGCGACGTCGGCCGCGACTCCGGGCTGGTCCCGTTTCACCAGCGCTGGCTGCGCGCGCGCGCGGCAGGGGCGGTAGCGCCGCTCGGCGCCTATTCGCTCAACGAGGTCGCCGCGCGGGAGGGGCGGATGCAACTCGGTCGCGCGCGTACCGGCGCGCTGCTGCCCGAGATGCCCTATGCCTTCCACTTCGACGCCGCGCTCTACGCCGCGCTGCTGCGCCGCTTCGCCGAGGCCCGCGGGGCGGAGCGGGTCGAGGGGCGCATCCTTGGCGTCGAGCGCGCGGGCGAGACGCTCACGGCATTGCGGCTCGACGGCGACCGGCGCGTCGCGGGCGAGCTGTTCGTCGACTGCACCGGCTTCGCGGCGCTGCTGATCGGCGGCGCAATGGCAGTGCAATTCGATGACTGGTCGCGCTACCTGCCGTGCGACCGCGCGCTCGCGCTGCCCGGCGCGCGGGTCGCCCCGCCAATCCCTTTCACCCGCGCCAGCGCGCACGACGCCGGCTGGCAGTGGCGCATCCCGCTGCGGCACCGCACCGGCAACGGTGTCGTCTACAGCAGCGCGCACCTCGATGACTCCGGGGCCGAGCAGGTGCTGCGCGCCGGGCTCGACGGCGGCACGGAGGCCGCGCCGCGCGCGATCCGCTTCACGACCGGGCGGCGGCGCGAACCATGGCGCGGCAACGTCGTCGCGATCGGACTGGCGGCGGGCTTCATGGAGCCGCTCGAGTCGACCAGCCTCCACCTCGTCCAGTCGGCGATCGCGCGGCTGGTCGCGCTGCTGCCCGGCGCGGCGGCGGGACCGGCGACGCGCGACGCCTTCAACCGCCAGAGCGCGACCGAGTGGGAGCGGATCCGCGACTTCCTCGTGCTCCATTACCACGCCAACCGCCGCCACGGCGCGTTCTGGCGCGACTGCCGAGAAATGCCGCTGCCCGAGACGCTCGCGGCCAAGCTGGCGCTATGGCGCGAGCAGGGGGTGGTGCTGCGCGAGCAGGACGATCTGTTCACCGAGGTGGCTTGGGTGCAGGTGCTGATCGGGCAGGGCGTGCTGCCGGACGGCCACCACCCGCTCGCGGACGCCGAGCCGATCGAGGAGGCGTGCGAGTTTCTATCGCTGTGGGCGCAGCTGGTGCGGCGCGAGGTGGCGCAGATGCCGGCGCATGCGGCGCTGGTCGGAAGGTAGACTAATCTGACAATTCGCTTTCCTTTATCGGCTCGCTTATGCCATCCCGCTGACGAGACGGGCGGAAACGCCTTCCAGGGAGAGAGACATGAGCAAGCTGGCCATCATCGTCGCGGCGCTCGCTGGCGCGGCGACCTGCCCGCTCGCGGCGGCGCAGACCGCCCCCGCCACGCCGGCCGGCACGATCTACACCAGCGACCTGATCACGCGCTGGGGCCGGGCCGTCACCCCGGACAACGCCTGGCGCAGCTACCCGCGTCCGCAAATGAAGCGGACCAAGTGGCTTAACCTCAATGGCCAATGGGATTATGCGGTGCGCCCCAAAGCGGCGCCGCAGCCCGCGGCGATGGACGGCAAGATCCTCGTCCCTTTCGCGGTGGAATCGCGCCTCTCCGGCGTAGCGCGTTCGGTCACGCCCGACGACCGGCTGTGGTACAAGCGTCGCTTCGCGGTGCCCGCCGACTGGCAGGGGCAGCGCGTGCTGCTCCACTTCGGTGCGGTCGACTATGAGGCGAGCATCATGGTCAACGGCAGCCTCGTCGGCTCGCATCGCGGCGGATCGGACGCGTTCAGTCTCGACGTCACCGATTATCTGAAAGCCGGCGACAACGAATTGGTCGTGCAGGTCACCGACCCGACCTCGACCGGCGCACAGCCGCGCGGCAAGCAGGTGCTCAAGCCGAACAGCATCTGGTACACCCCCGTCACCGGTATCTGGCAGACGGTGTGGCTTGAGCCCGTTCCCGCGCTCCATGTCGAGGACATGAAGATCACGCCGGATATCGATCGCGGCACGCTCTCGGTCGACGTGGCGCTCAACCGCAGCGCAGCCGACGATGACGCGGTGCGGATCACCGCCTCGCAGAAGGGACGCACCGTCGCGACGACGCTGGTGCGCGGCAACCGCCCCGCCACGCTCGCGATTCCCGACGCGCATCTGTGGTCCCCCGACGACCCGTTCCTCTACGATCTGAAGGTCGAGCTGGTGAAGGTGCGCAGCCCCTACACGGGGCCGGACAACAGCCCGCATCGCGAACGCGGCGACACGATCCTCACCGCGCACGAGGCGGCGCTCTATCGCACCGCCGTGGTGCAGGGCGGCGCGCGCGACACGGTCGACGGCTATTTCGCGATGCGCAAGAGCTCGATTGGCGTGGGCAAGGTACCCGGCCAGCCGGTGATGATGCTCAACAACAAGCCGCTTTTCCAAAACGGTACGCTCGATCAGGGCTGGTGGCCCGACGGGCTGCTCACCCCGCCGTCGGAGGAGGCGATCCGCTTCGAGATCGACTATCTCAAGTCGTCCGGGTTCAACATGTTGCGCAAGCACATCAAGGTGGAGCCGGCGCAATATTACTATGAGGCCGATCGGACGGGTATCCTGATCTGGCAGGACATGCCCTCGGGCGAGGAGGACGAGAGCCTCGACCAGTTCGTTCGTCCTACGTCGCAGGGCGAGGCGCTGATGCCGCAGGAGACCACCAACGCGTTCGAATATGAGCTCACGCGGATGATCAGCGACCTGCGCAACCATCCCTCGATCGTCACCTGGGTGGTCAACAACGAGGGCTGGGGGCAATATGCCTCGACGCGGCTCGCCAAGATGGTGCACGAGCTCGACCCCAGCCGGCTGGTCAACAAGGTGTCGGGCTGGCTCGACACCGGCGACGCCGGCTCCGATCTGTACGACATCCACACCTACGAGGACGTGCCCAAGGCGCCGGCTCACCAGACGCATCGCGCGATCGTGATCGGCGAGTTCGGCGGGATCGGTCTGCCGGTGCCCGGGCATCTGTGGTTCCCGGCACGCAAGAATTGGGGGTATCAGACCGCCAAGGACAAGGCCGACTATCAGGCGCGCTATCAGCGCAAGTACGACGAGGTGATCCGCCAGGCGCGGGACCTGGGGCTGAGCGCGGCGGTCTATACCCAGACCACCGACGTCGAGGGCGAGATCAACGGCCTGCTCACCTACGATCGCGCCGAGAGCAAGCTGCCGCCGGCGACGTTCGCGCGCATCCACGCGCCGCTCCACGCCGCCGAGCGCGGGGCAGGGAAATAGAAGCACGCGGGGCGCGCTGACGCGATCGTCGAGCGTGCTCCTGCGCGCCGGAGCCGACACGGACGCGCGCTGCATCCATGCTCTGGTCCCCACGGGCGCAGGAGCACGGTTCGCCTCGGACTGCGCCGTCCACGCCGGACCGTCCGCTTGAGCATGCGGGAGCGCAGGGCGGCGGACGGTCACGCTTGTGAGCTCTAGCCTGCGGCATGCGCCGGAGCACGGTGCCGGTTCAGATGCTCTGGGTCACACTCTCGGACTTCCCGCACGCTTGCGCAGCAGCGCGGTCCAGCGCCGCCAGCCGGTCGGGCGGTGGAAGGTGTCGAGCCCGCGGTCGTCGAGCGCGCGGACCAGATCGCGCGTGAGCGAGCGCAACTGGCGGTCGTTCACCACCAGGCTCACGCGCTCATAATCCTGCCGCCGTACGTCCTCCGCCGAGCGGGCCAGCTGCAGCGTCACCACAAAGCCGTGGCGCGTGCGGTTGCGCTTCCAGCCGACCAGGATCGCGGGCGCTTCGGTCATTCTCTCACCCCCCGGGTGCGCGCCCGCGCGCGGTCGCATCGATGCGCCGGAATGCTGGACCCGTCGACCGTCGGAGGCAAGGTGCCGCCAGCGCTCGATCGGCCGGCCGTGCGGTGTTCGACGTAGAATACGCGCTTCGCTCGTTCGACTTCGGTCTTAACCGCCGGCAATGAAGGAACGTCGCTAGCACCTGCTTAACCAGCCGGGCCGCTGATCGCTCTCGCACGCTCGCATCGGGCGAGACGCGGGGGATCGAGGCGATGACGCCGGGACGGCGGACGGCAGGGTTGGTGGTGATCGCGGCGGCGCTGTCGCTCGCGGCGCCGTCGCGCGCCGCCACCCCCGCCGGCACGCGCATCGTCAACACAGCGCAGCTGATCGTCGCCGGCGACGCGCCGCGCGCGATCGACAGCAACACGGTCGCGGTCGCGGTCGACGCGCTGGTCGACGTCACCCTCAGCGCCGACGCCGCCAGCGTGGCGGTGACCGGCGCCGCCACCCTCCCGGTCGCCTTCACCGTCACCAACAGCGGCAACGCGCCGGCGCGCTATGATCTCACCGCCACGGCCGACCTGGGAGCGAGCGTCACCGCGATCGTGCCCGACGTCGACGGTGACGGCCGCTACGATCCCGCGATCGACAAGGGCGATGCGACCGTGACGCTCGCCGCTGGTGCCAGCGCGCACGTCTTCGTGCTGATCGCCGGTGCCGCGAGCGGCGCGACCGTCTCCGCCGCGGTCGCCGCGCACGCGGGCGGCGGCGCGGCGGGGACGCTGCTCCCGGCCGCCGGTCCCGCCGGTGCCGACGCAGTGGTGGGGACCAGCGGCGCGCGCGCCAGCGCCACCAGCCGGCTCACCGCCGACCCTGCCGCGGCACGGCTCGACAAGGCGCAGTCGGTCGTGGCGCCGGACGGCAGCGCGCGCGCCGTCGTCGGCTCGGTCGTGACCTACACGTTGGTGGCCAGCTTCGCGCGTGACTGCCCCGCGGTCGAGGTGAGCGACGTCGTGCCGGAGGGCACGCGGTTCGTCGCCGGCAGCATGACGCTCGACGACCGTCCGCTCAGCGACGGGGCCGACGGCGACGTCGCGCGCCTCGACGGCAGCACCGTCCACGTCGCGCTCGGCGACATGCCCGCCGGCACCACCCGCACCATCCGCTTCAAGGCCATCATTCTGTGAGGAGTTTCCCCATGATCCGTCCGCTCCTGCTGCTCGGTGCGGTGCTCGCCGCACCCGCCGCCGCCTCCGCCGCCCCCGCCGGCCCGCTCCAGGTCACGTCCAAGGTGCTGGTCGAGAGCAAGCAGCGCGCCCCCGACGGCACCACGCGGATCGCGCTGGTGCCCGCGAAGCGCGCGGTGCCCGGCGATCGCGTCGTCTTCGTGCTGGCCTATCGCAACACCGGCACGCAGCCGCTCAGCAACATCGTGTTCGACAATCCGGTGCCGCGCGGTGTCGCCTATCGCGCGCCGCTGCCGGAATCGGCCGCGCCCGAGCTGTCTGTCGACGGCCGCGCCTATGGCGCGCTCGATCAGCTGTCCGTCCCCGCGAACGGCGCGCGCCGTGCCGCCGCGGCCGACGACGTCACCCACGTGCGCTGGCGCCTCGCGCGCCCGCTCGCGCCCGGCGCGCAGGGCGAGTTCGCCTTCCAGGCCGCGCTCAAGTGATCCCGAAGACCCACGTTTAACAGGAAGGACCCAACATGTTCGTGAGAAGGGCCATGGCCGTGCTGCTGGCGGGGACAGCCTTCGCCGGCGTCACGGGTACGGCGCAGGCGCAGTCCGCCGCGGCGCAGCTGACCACCGCCGGCACGCGGATCGACAACACCGCCTCGGTGACCTACTCGGTCAACGGCACCAACCAGTCGACCACCTCGACCACCGCCTCGTTCGTGGTCGACAAGAAGGTCAACTTCACCGTCGTCACCGCGCAGACCGGGCCGACCCAGGTCAACCTGGGCGACCAGAATGCGGTGACGACCTTCCGGGTCACCAACCTGACCAACGACGTGCAGGACTTCCTGCTCGATCCCGACCAGCAGAACATCTCGCTCGGGCTGTTCCCCGGCAGCGACAATTTCGATCTGGCCAGCCTGCGCGCTTATGTCGATTCAAACGGCAACGGCCGCTACGAAGCGGGGGTCGACACGCAGACGTGGATCGACGAGCTCGCCCCCGACGCTTCGGTTACCGTCTTCATCGTCGGGAACGTCCCCAACCAGGCGGGCGCGCAATATGCCTATGACTCGCTCCGGGTCGTCGCCGCGGCGGGCGGCCAATCGGGGACGCAGGGCAGCGCGCTGATCGCGACCGACCTCAACCTCAACGGCGCCGACGGCACCGTCGACATCGTCTTCGCCGACGATGACAGCGATGGCGCGCTGCTCGGCGACATCGCGCGCAACGGTCAGGGCCGCGCCTATTCGGGCTATTTCGTCGCGATCAACAACGTCGCGCTGAGCGTCGCCAAATCGGCGCGCGTGCTGGCCGATGGGCTCGGATCTGCCAATCCCAAGGCGATCCCCGGCGCCACCGTTGAATATTGCCTGCGAGTCAGCAATGCCACGCTCAACGCCAGCGCCAACGGCGTGACGCTGAACGACGTGGTCCCCGCGCACACCACTTATGTAGCGGGCTCGATCTCGATCGGCACGCCCGGCGCGCTCGGTATCGCCTGCGTCGTCAACGGATCGACCGAGGACGACGATTCGGACGACGCGGCCGAGA
>Ga0265798_10005029_pt1 | contig 17983 bp, 12 predicted proteins | sample P3T30metagenome_FD_192430 | JGI IMG/M metagenome (GOLD analysis project Ga0265798, IMG submission 192430) | Plant litter microbial communities from East Loma Ridge, Irvine, California - P3 T30 | ecosystem: Environmental > Terrestrial > Plant litter > Unclassified | place: USA: California... | reverse complement strand
GACAATCGTGCCGTCCTGATTGACCCACGCCGTCCCCTCCTCGCCGGTGCCCTGCTCCAGCGCGGTCTGCTCCAGTCCCATTCGGCGAAGCACCTCGCGGCCGACTCCACGCACGTCGATGTTCTGGCCGCCATCGCGAAAGCCCGACGCTCGTTCGACCACGGTAACGTCAAAGCCAGCACGCCCAAGCCACCAGGCGACGGTGTTGCCGGCGACGCTGGCGCCGGTGATCAGGACACGATGGGACATGAATGTGCTACTCCTCGCCTGCCCAACGAACGACGGCGGATAAATCGCCCTTGGAACCTGCGTGGCCAACATGCGCTCAGGGCGAAGCCGGCGGCATCACGAGGACCCACAATCGGCCATTCACGCCCATTCTGCAGCGACCCGGAAGCAGACGTTCGTCAAGGCAAGGTGCTACAGCCGGAATTGGACCGGTTGCGGAGCGGCGGGGACGAAGTGCGAGGATCACCAAAGCAGCCCATCTGCTCACCTATCGCGTCTCAAGAGAGCGGCAGCCGCTATTGGTGATACGGCCCAGAGAGGCCCTTGTTTGCCACGTAAAGCCAGCAACGCTTTCATGGTCGCCCTAGGCGGGTTACCGACTTTCAGCCGACTGGTTCTGCCAACGCCCGAGCCGCGACCAATCAAACAATTGTAAGGCGGCGCGCGCCACCTTCTTCACAACCGCGGAAGTTTGACGTATGGAGCTTCCACCCAAGCGCGACTCCCATTGCGCTTGCCAGCGAACGGACAATGTAACCCCGTTCGTTAGGGCTCGTGACTACACTTGCCCTTAGCGCCCTTGGGCGCGTGGTAATCGCTGATCGCATTGCGATCGGTGGCTAGGGCGGGCAGCACTACCCCCGCCTTAGCAAGACAAACCCGCTATGCGCGGGGGCGTCTTTGCCAACGCGCTCTGTGGCCGGGAATCTGCCAGCGTTAAGCAAAGCACCTCCGCCGAATGAAAGGTCGGCTATGTTTGAGGTTATCGTAAAGCGAGCGCTTGCAATCGAGCTACTGCTCGTATTCTTGGAAAGCGCCTTCCCGATTCAGCGCACGTGGTTACCGATCGGCGGATCACATCTCGCACAGATCGGCGCCTGCTTCGTTTTGGCATATGCCTATTACGAACTCGCGCCGCGATCCGATCGCAGCCAAGGCAAGCGGGATGACCCCTGATGCAGAGATGAACAAGCCTGCCTACAGCCTCAGTGGCGGAGGTGGGCCGCTTTGGAATAGCGGCTCTCAAGTGGTCGAGCTCAGAAAGCGGACCTTCGTCCATTTGGTTGATCTGGCCACCTACACCCACAATCAGCCGTTCGAGGCTCACTGCGCCTGACCCAGCTTAGGCCGTTCATTCAGGAAGCCGGTTCGTCGCGGGTCAACGTGGTCGGAGGACCAATGAAACCGCGCTGCGGTCCGCGAGGTGACCGTGCTCACGAAGCAGCTGCGCGACGTCGTGTCACTGGCCGAGCGCCTCCAGCAGCATCTCCAGTCCGTCGCCGCGCTCGATCTCGAACCATTCGACGATGCGCAACCATGCCTTTCCCATCGCTAAGGCAGGCATCGATCGTACACAAAGCACTCTGTGGGATGCCAGTAGATGAAATATTTCGTATTCTGACCTTTATAGGATTGTGATTTTTCAATTTGAAAGCTATTTCGGGGTCCGAAGGAGCACGAAATGCGATTCGCCATACCAACCGAAGTCCTCAGGCACGTCCGGGAGGCGGCGCAGGTCCGCCAAGGTGCCCTCGCAACGCGCCTGGGAACCAACGCCACTTTCGTGTCGCGTCTCGAGAAAGAGACGGTCACTGACCCCGAGTTCGCCCAGCGTTACCTGACTGCCGTCGATACCGACCTGGCCAACCAAGTGATCGAGCACTACGAGCGCGACTGGCGCAACATCGATCCGCCGAGCTTCCTTCATCCCAACCGCGAGCAGATTTGGCGCATCGAGCTCGCGATGCAGGAACTGGCCGGCTTCGAGGCGGGCCCGCAGCACAGCGACATCCTACGCCCGTGGATCGCGTCGCTGCGCGACGACCTGTCGTCAGTGCTGCGCTACCTAGAGCGGCTTGACCACACGATCGCCTGGATCGGCGACATCGGTGTGGGCAAGACGACCGCACTCGCGCACGCCACCAAGCTGCTGCACACCGACGGCAAGGGTCCTCCCAAGCCTGTGTTCCCGGTCGGATCGGGACGGGTCACGGTCGCCGAAACGAAGGTGAAAGCTTCGCCTGCCTACGGCGTCGGCGTGGAAGCGGTCGACCTTGACGGCGTGCGGGCCCTGGTCACCGACTTCGTGAACGGCTTCGTGGGCGGCGGTCGCGGCGGCGGCGTCCCCGCCGAGATGGCGCGCGTCCTGCGCAATATGTCCGGCTTCCGCACGCGTCGCCAGCCGACCGGCGGCGACGCGTTCACCACGTCTGATCCGATCGCCGACGGCCTCGCAGCCGGCGAGCAGCCCGACGTGTTGGTCGATCGCATGATGACCGCTATGGACCTTCCCAATCGGCGGGAGACCTCGATCGCGCACCCCGGCGATGCCGAGGACGGCATGGCGTGGCTCGCGCGGACGATCGCCGGCATCAACAACGGCCTAGACGAGCGGTTCTCGGTGCCGAAGCGTATCACGGTGCTGCTGCCGTCCACCGTCCTGCGTGGCGCCGGAGAGCTCTCGGTCGTCGACACCAAGGGGATCGAGGGCGTCACCCAGCGGTCAGACCTTCGTGACTACCAGGACGACCCGCGCGCGCTGATGGTCCTGTGCACCAAGTTCCCCGACGCACCGGGTCAGACGGTCGAGCGTCTGCTGCGCGACCAAGCGGAGCAGGGCTCGATCGCGGTCGAGCGCCACCGTGTTGCCATCCTCGTACTGCCCAGAGGCGACGAGCCGCTGCAGGTCCTCGATCAGGGCGAGCACCCAGCTACCCACGCTGAGGGCCGCGCCATCCGCGCCGAAGAGATCGCGGGCGCGCTCGCCGGTGCCGCGCTCCCCAACGTCCCCGCCATTTTCTTCGATGCCCACCGGGACACACCGGAATCGGTCTGGACGTCGCTGCGCGGCCGGATCGAAGCGATGCGCGCCTTCCACGTCGGTCGGCTCGACCGTACCGCGCGCGCTGTGGCCGAGCTGATCGGCAACGTTGACCTGGTGAAGACCCGCAACGCGCGCACCGAGATCGAGCGGCGCACAACCCTGCTGGCGGGGCGGATCGCGAATCTGACCGGGGTGAGGCGCCATGCCCACCTCAACCTCGTCGAGCAGCTCGACATCGGCCATCAGAGCTCTGTCGCGGCGGCGGTCGCGCGCGGTGGCGAATGGCCGAACTTCCCGATCCAGCACCTTCTCGGCGTCGGCGTCCGCCAGGATGCGGTGCTGCGGTCGGCCGAAAACTTCGGCCGTGTGACCCACGAGTTGGAATCGATGCGGGACGACCTCGCGGAAATCGCCGGCGTGGCTAAGGTACTCGAAGGTCTCGGTGACCGCGTTGACGAGTGGCGGCAAGACTTTCTAGCCGCCGCGCTCGAGATTGGCCGCGACGCCTTCAGGTCGATGCTGAAGGACGAAACGGAACTATGGCGCCGCTCGCGCGAGCGCTACGGCACCTACGTGCCGGGATATAAGAAGGACTTGGCTACGATCTGGCGCGAGCACTTCGAAGGATCGGCGCCGGACGAGGCGCGCCGCGCGGTTGAGGAACGGCTGGCCGACGCCTGGAGCCGGATGGTGGTTGAGCCGCTGCTCGCCGCGACTAAGGCGGAGGACGACGCGTGAACGAGGTCGGCATCATTGTAACCGCAGTACCGTCGGCCGCCTCCCCCAACCTGCTCGTGCTCATCGCCGCCATTGCGGTGCCAGTCGTCGCGCTGATCGCGACGACTTGGAGCAACCTTAATGTCGGACGCCAGCTCAAGGTTACGCGAGACACAGTCGATCGGCAGATCGACGCCGCGCGGGATGCCGCCACCGACCAGCAGGCCGCCTCGGCGGCCGCGCTCGAGCGACAGATCGACGTTGCACGCCAAACCAGCGCAGACCAGCTGGAGGCGTCGGCCGCCGCGGTAGAGCGGCAGATCAAGGCGAACGTGATCTCGACAAACCGGCAGCGGTGGATCGACCTGCTGCGCGACGACGCGTCGGAATTCCTTGAGCGCCACGCGTCCGTGCTAGAATACGCCGCGGGCACGAACCTCTCGGCACAGGAGAAGTTGCTCGCTCGGGCGGCGCGTGAGCGCCGCGCGCTGCTTTTCCAGCGCCTGCGGCTTCGGCTCAACGCCGGCGAGGATGAGCACAAGGCGCTTGTCACCGACCTTGGGCAACTCCTCCAGTCCACCGTACCCGCGTCTCAGGACCCGGTTTTCGAGAGCGTCGTCGTGAAGGTGCAGGCCATCCTCAAGGCGGAATGGGAACGTGTGAAGCGCCTCGAAGCGAGCGGGGTCGATGCCCCGGCACTTGCCGCCCCTCAGGTTCCCGCGTCCGGAGGACAACCCACTATGCCGCCGAGATCGTAGCGTGACGGAACCAACACGGGTCACTGGCTACCACGTTGCGGTGGACGTGCTTAAAATCACAAGACAAGATGGCGCGCATGGGGGACCGCGCGACGATGACCGAAGCACCTGAAGGCCTGGTGATCGACGACGAACTACGGTCGGTCGCCGCGGGGCGCGCGCGCAGGGTCGACCAGAAGACCATTTCGGCGAACTCGGTTGCCACGCTCGACATGAAGCTGGCCGCTGAGGAGGCGGACGGCTGGAGGCTCGGCAAGCGCAACCTGCGGTCGATCCGGCTGGAACGCGACAAGCCAGCGGACCGCCAGCTCGAGGACGACGTCTGGACCCTGTTCCACAGGATGGGGTTCACCGCGCTCAACCGCGACCGCACGTTCTCGATAACCACTAAGGACGGGGCACGGCGGCAGATCGACGTCCTCGCAAGGGACGACGAGACCGTCTTCGTGGTCGAGTGCACCCACTCGCGAGACGGCGGCAGCAAGTCCATAAAGCAGCTGCTCGACAAGATCGGCGCGATCAGGGAGGACTTAGTCGGATGGGTCCACACGAGCTTCGGGCGCAGCCCGAAGCTGAAAATTAAGATCGCTATTGCCACGCGCAACGTCGATCTGCGCCCCGCGGACCGCGAGCGGGCGGCGCTAGCCGGCGTCCCGATCATCACCGAGGCGGACCTCGACTACTATCAGCGCTTGACCGGAATCCTGCGGTCGGCCGCGCGCTACCAGTTCCTCGGACGCTACCTCAGGGGCGAGAAGGTCGAGGGTCTTCGGACCCGGGTCCCGGCGACGCGCGGGCGCGTGGGCGACACGACCTTCTACAGCTTCCTCATGTCGCCGCACGACCTGCTGCGCATCTCGTACATCAGCCACATGGGCAAGACGTCGAACGACGACCTTGATACCTATCAGCGGATGGTGAAGCCGGCCCGCCTCAAGGCGATCGGCGCGTACCTCGACGGCGGGGGCACGTTCCCGACCAACATTGTCGTCAACATCAAGCTCGACACGCTGAACTTCGACCTCGGCGAGAACTTCGGCCAGACGTCGACGGGCATGCTGAACCTGCCGGGTCAGTACGGCTCCGCCTGGGTGATCGACGGCCAACACCGCCTGTACGGCTTCGCCTACGCCGGCCGCTCGCCGGACGAGGACGATTCCGTCGTCTCCGTCCTCGCCTACGAGAACCTGCCCGTCCGCAAGGAGGTGGAGATGTTCGTCGACATCAACACCAAGCAGGTCAAGGTCCAGCGCAACCTCGTCAACGAGATTATCTCGAGCCTCAACATCGAGGACGAGGACCCGCGCAAGCGCCTCGCCGCCATCGCGGCGCGCACGGTCCTGCGGCTCGACGAGGACAAGCGCTCGCCGGTGCGCGGACGGATCCTGACCGTCGGCGAGCAGAAGGACAACGTCCGTTGCCTCACGCTCACCTCGCTCGCCGACGGCCTGGAGGGCAACAACCTGCTCGGCACGGTCCACGGCACGTTCGGGCGCAAGGGCGGAGCCACCCTGCAGCCGGGGCCGCTCGGGGGCCCGTCGGACAAGCCGTCAGCCATGATGGACAAGGCCACCGCCACCCTCGCCGGGTACTTCTCGCTCTTCGCGGACGGCGCGCCTGAGCACTGGTCTTTCGGCGACGCCAAGGGCGGCTACCTGTGCACCAACCTCGGCTCGCGTGCCCTGCTCGTCCTCCTGCGTAAGCTCATAGTCTTTATTGAGCGCGACGGCACCCGCGCATCCTCGCTCGACGCGGAAGAGATCGTCGAGCTGGTGGCACCGCTCGCCCAGCACGTGGTCGCCTTCTTTCGGAACGGCTCTGCCGCAGACGTCGCCAGCTTCCGCAACCGCGGCAGCTCGCTCGCGAGCGTGGACCAGAACGCCTTGCAGATGATGGCGATCATCCACTCCGCCGACAGCGGGTTCAATCCGCCCGAGGTGAAGCGCTACCTCGACAGTCAGGACGCGGAGGGGACCAAGCGCGCCCACGACATGATTCAGGAGATCAACCGCATCCTGTTCGACGACGTGATCGCTACGCTGAAGGCGGCATACGGGGAGACCCGCGACGCCTGGTGGAACCAGGGCATCCCCAAGGCCATCAAGAATGAGGCCGACAAGCAGTACAACAACGAGAACGGTGAGAAGGAGCGCTGGCGCTACCTCTACTTCATCGACTACCTCGGCATCGTCCTGCACGAGGGGAACTGGGAGCTCTTCAAGGACCGCTACAACTTCTATGGCAAGGGCGCGAAGGCCTCGCTGATTCGGTGGATCGCGAGGGTCAACAAGGCCCGGACCGTCACCCACCACGCCGAGAAGGGACCTCTATCCAGGGACGAGGTCGCCTACGTCGAGCGGGTCCACGAGCTGGTCAAGCGCCACATCGAGGGCAACGAGCCGATCGAGGGACGCAGGCAGCTGCTGTTCGACGACCGCGGCGCCGAGGCGAAGGCGCCCGAGGCCGAGGCCGCCTAACCGTCGGCATCGCCAAGACGAGGGGATGCCAAGCACCCCGCTCCCGGATCACCTGTCAGGCAAAGTCGTCGCCATATTCCTCGGTGAGTATCCGGCGTGCCTGCGCCAGGCACTGCGGCGCGAGCCCGCGCTCCAGGTTGCCCCACACCTCGCGAAGCAATTCTTGGCGAGCGGCAAGTTCGATCGCCTCGGTGTCAACCTTCGGCTCGGTGCCGCCCAACGCGCGGATCGCCTCGACCTTTACGTCCGAAAGCTGCGAGCCCACCGCCTGGAGGGCGGCGGCGGTCGCCGCGTCCGCGTCGCGCGACGCCGTCGCGACCCGCTTCTGCAGCTTGGTCACCTCCGCCGAGATCTCGATCAGACGGTTCTGCGAGCGGAACCCGGCGCTTCTCGCCGACCCGAATGCCTTCTCCACCTCCTCCGCCTTGTCGGACAGCTTATCCAGCGTCATCTGGCCTTGGTTCGAGATCGCGTACGCCTCGCGTCCCAATTCCGATGCCACCACCCCAAGCTGCTTGCGGACCTGCCGCCAGCTGGCGTCCTCCTCGAAGGTGTCACGCCGCGCGTTCGGCACCAGCGCACCGGCTGCTACGAAGACCTCGCCAACGAACCAGTCAGGAAAGCGCACGAACGACTTGGCGTGCTTCTGGAAGACCTCCCGGAATATCTCGGTGCCGTCGATCTGGATGTTCTTGATGCGGACGCGGATGCCGCTGACGTTGGGATCCAAGTAGGAACCTGGCTGGTCCTTCTGCCCGACCCAGAGCCACCACCTGCCGTCGGGATCACTCTGCGTCCAGCATCGGTCGATCTCGACCATGCCGGCTTGGGCAACCTCGTGCTTTCGGCCGTACAGCTTGTGGATGGAGACTGGCTCCAAGGCCCCGTCACGGATGGTGACGCGGACCTCGTCGATCGCGACGCCGACCTTCCGCTCCATGTCGCGGAGTTCGGCGCGGAACGGGAAACCGGGGGCGTAGGGCACCGGCCCCACCTGCGACACGAACGCACTTAGCTTGTTGAACTCGGTGCACTCGTCAGGCGCGTCGCGAAACCCGTCGAGACGCACCTCGAAGAAGTGCGCCGGGTCACCGGCCTCGACAGGCACGATGGTCGCGCTGACGCACTCGATGAGCACCTGCTCAGCTGGCAGGCTGGATCCCTTACCCGGCGACATCAGTTCGCGCATCAGGTCACCGTCGAACACGACGACAGTCTTCTCGTCCTCGCCCGCCGCGCGCGTCGTGAACGTGACCTTCGAGCTGAACACGATGCCGGCGAGCCTGCCGATACCTCGGAAGCCCGCGTCGCTCCTGTGACTCTTGCCTGACGCACCGACCGCGGTAAGGACGCCCACGGCGTTGTCTACCGACAGACCGCCGCCATTATCGCGGATGGTCAGGCCATCGCGGTCCGCGGCCATCACGATCTCGATCAGCCCATCGCCTTCCATAAGAAGGTCGGGCGTGGCCGTCCGGATCGAGTCGAACCCGTTTTGGACGTACTCGCGGATCGCGTTGCGGGACTCACCGTACATCCCGACGGTCAGCGTCTCCAAGATGAAGCCGCCGAAGAAAGGTTGCACCTGGATAGTGCGGATGCCGGTCATGATTCCTCCTCGCGGTTCGCCGTGTACACTTGGGCTGGGTCGCGCAACCCAATCTCGGGCCGCAGCCCGAACTCCCGTCCGAAGTCGTCGGTCGGTACTACCTCCTCGAACGGGATGCCGAGGAGCGCGCACGCGGCGCGCACGATGCGCTCGCCCGACACCCGCTCCTCGCCGCCCATCAGTTCGCGCAGCCGCCACTCCTTGCGGAACTGGGTGGGCTCGAGCACCCGCTGCCCGGCTATCCGCAACTGGCCGAGCTCCTCCGGTCCTTCGCTGTCCGCCTCGATCTCGATGACGGCGGGCAGCGGCGTCCGCGCTTCGCCGGGCAGCCGAACTGGTCGGCGTTCCGACTTTTCCAGCTTGGCCCGCACCGCCGCCACCGCCGCCGAGAAGTGCGGCACCCCCTCCAGCGACCACAAAGTCTCGAGGGCGGGGCTAGACGGCGGAAGCCGCGCCTCGTTGTCCGCACGCTCCAGGTAGGCCGACGCCAGCAGCCCCGCGTAGAGGTTGCCGGACGTCTTGTGGGGCAGCACCAGGAGGGCGGAGCACAGGTCCGCGGCCGCGCTGGTCCAGCCCGCTCCGCCGGCCCGCGAGCGGTCGCCGACCTCGCGGGCGAACACGACCAGCGCGTCGTCGTCGCGCTCGCGCAGGTTGGCCTCGACCAGCACCGCGTCGAGGCCTTCGCCGCCCTCCAGAGCAGTCGCGGCCAGCGCCACCAGCGCGGCCGCCTCGCCCTCGGCCGGGGCCCTGGACCTAGTTAGTACATCACGCAGCCTCGCCTTCGAGTAGACGACCCGGGGACCGTCGCGCCACTGGGGGGCTATCGTTGGGGTCACCGGCCCCTCGGCGCCAGCCGGCCCCTCGGGGGGCGGCACGCCCATCCGCTGGACGACGGCCACGTCCTTGAACGCGTCTGACGCGTCCGGAAGCAGTCGGGCGAGCAGGAAGCCGACATAGGGTGAGTCCAGCAGAGCGAGATCCCGGACACCGGCGACTGACCTCGCTTCCGCCACCAGCAGCGGATGCGGGCGCGGGATCGGCTTCAGGCGCTCGGTCGCCAGCATCTCGGCGTCCATCCCGGCGTTCGTCCCGCCGCCGAGATACCAGTCGTTCTTGCGGTCGTTCGTCAGGAGGACGATCGAGCGGGCGCGCTGCAGCCGTGCGTGCTGCAGGACCTCCTTCCAGAAGATGAGGTCACCCCACCTGTTGTGGCCGACCATCCTGGGTTCACCGCCGTCGTCATCCGCGCCGCTGCCATCCGTCACCGGGTCGGAACCGTCGACGCCCGTCGCGAGGGGACCGGGACGCTTCTCCTTTTTGTTGCGATCGCCGAAGCCGGGCGGCAGCCGGCCGGAGAACCGCGCAGCGCCCACGCCCTCGATACTATCGACCAGCTCGAACACGTTCGTACCACCCGTCGAATGGCGGTTCACGAAGGCTATCACCGCCTCGGCATTGGCCGCATACGCCGCCGACCACCCGCCCAGCAGGTCGGCAAGCGCCGACGCCTGCGCCAGCGCACGCCGCGCTTGGACCCGGTTCGCGTTCGGCGTCGCGTCACCGAGCGGGACATCGAGGTAGGGGTGCAGGACGGAATACAGCCCACCGACCTTACGCAGCTTCTCGGCCGTCTCGGCAAGATTGGTCACGACGGTCTTGGACACGTGGTGCCGAAGATATTCGTGCCCCGCCCAGACCGGCACATGCAGACGACCAGAGCACCGCGCCTCTAGGCATTCGAACAGCTGCGTGCGGGCAGCGTCCCCCACCTTCGTCAGCCACATCAGCATGGAGGTGTCGAGGTAGACGTGCGTGCCGACGGCTGAGAGCAGCGCCGCGATGCGCGCGAGGAATTCCTCAGCGTCCTCCCCACCGATCGGGATCGCGAGAAGTGGCTCGGGCGCCTTCGCGAGACCCAGCTTACGCGCCACGGCGCCGAGGAACGTCATCGGAGTTCCGGCCGCGCGACGCGGCGACTCCGCGTCGGCCATGCGATCATCCAGTGCTTCCCCCCCGCTACCCCGAGATGATGCTTGGACCGTCCATCTTCGTCAACCGGAACGGCACGCTATTAAGGCGGGTCGGGCGCAATCAGCAGGCGCAGGCTGCAAAATAACGATTGCCAAAGTCTAGGGCGCGTAGGGCGCACCAGAGCGTGACGGTGCGGCGAAACGTTCCGTTTATCCGATCGGGCGCGCCGACAGGGGTGCCCCCCGGCGGCGTTTCGTTGCAAGTTGCATCGCAGGGGTGCAGATTTGGATGTGTGTGGTGATGGAAAAGGTCAGAATCGAATGCATCGCCGGGACGTCCGCGGACCGACCGGTGCTCATGGGCTTCGCCAAGGCGCGCGAACTTCACCGCCTCAGCTACGCCGACGTCCTCGACGAGGACACCGGGCGCGGCTATCAGCGCCGCTTTAACGCGCAGCATAGCCTCGACTTCCGACGCTACATTCAGCGACCGAGGAGCTCGACCATCCCGCTGACGTTCAACCTACGGCCGGAGGCGGCCGAGTCGTGGTCGGTGATCCACTCAACGGACGGCCGTGTCGCGATCGAGATCGACGCACGCGCGGCGCGCGTGATGTCTCAGGTCGACTGCCAGCACCGGCTCGGCCACCTCGACGACCTCGACGTGACCCTTCCGTTCATGGCCTATGTCGGTCTCGACGCGCGCGAGGAGATGGAGATCTTCAGCGTCATTAACGGCAAGGCCAAGGGCCTCAGCGCGAGTCTCCTCGACTTCCACGACGGGCGGCTCGCTGCCGACCTCGCCGGCGACCGGCCAGAGCTATTCATCGCGCTTCACCTCAATAATGAGCCGAGCTCACCCTGGCACCGGCAACTCGACTTAGGCGGCGCCACTACCTCGGGCATGTCCCGTCGAGCGTCGTTGCGCACGCTGCAGAAGGCGGTAAAGCGGTTCCTGTCGCGTTCGCGCATCCTCCAGACGGAGTCCGTCGAAACCGCCGCACGGACGGTTCTCGACTACTGGACCGCGATCGCCGCCGTGCTCCACGACGCATGGATCAAGCCCCGTCGCCACCTCATCGCCAAGGGGATTGGCGTTTACGCGTTGATGGACGTCGCCGCCGACCTTTGGCTCGAGCGCCGCGAAGAGACATCGGCCGACCTACGCTATTTCACGCAGAAGCTGACCGATTTCGCGACCGAGATCGACTGGACGTCGGGAGGCGACCTCGCAGGCCTGGGAGGCGAGTCCGGTGCTAAGGCCGCCGCCGCCCACATACGGTCGGTGCGCCGCCGCCTGACAGTGAAGGCCGTCGCCAATGGCTAACCGCAACATCCTGCTCATCGAGCCCGGCTACAAGAACAAATACCCGCCGCTAGGGCTGATGAAGCTCGCCCAGTACCACGGCGAGCACGGCAAGCGCGATCGCGTCAGGTTCATCAAGGGCGAGGACCGCAGCGTCATGGGCGAAGCGTGGGACCGGATCTACGTCACCACGCTGTTCTCCTTCGAGTACGTCAAGATCGCGGCGACCATCGACTTCGCGCTCGAGATCGCGAACGGTCACGCGGACAAAGTATTTGTCGGCGGCATCGCCGCCTCGCTCATGCATGAGCGCTTCCTCAACGAGCCCAAGTGGGCTGGCGTGCGCTTCATCAAGGGCTTGCTGACCGGACCGCCGGCGACCGCGCTCGAGCTCGACGACTTCTCCGAAGAACTCTATGCGGACGACCTGACAGGCACTCCGATCGAGGACCTGGTCCCCGACTACTCAATCCTCGACCAGATCGAATACCGCTACCCCGTTCGGGATGCCTACTTCGCCTATTGCTCGCGCGGCTGCATCAGGAAGTGCCACTTCTGCGGCGTGCCGAAGCTTGAAGGGGCGATGCGCGATACCGACTCCCTGACCGCGATCGTGCGGTCGATCGAGGAACGATACGGTCCCAAGAAAGACCTTATCCTCATGGACAACAACGTCGTCGCGTCGCCACGGTTCAAGGACATCATGGCGGAGATACGGGATCTTGGCTTTACGCCGGGCGCGAAACTCCACCGCCCGGGACGCCCGCCGGTGTTGCGGCGGGTCGACTTCAACCAAGGCGTTGACGCGCGCATCCTGTGCAAGGACCCGATGTACCTGCGAGAGCTAGCCTCGATCTGTCTTCGGCCGCTGCGCATCGCGTTCGATCATCTCGGCGTGCGCAAGCCTTACGAGCAGGCAGTTCGTTACGCCGCCGAGCATGGCCTGACCGAACTGTCAAACTACATGCTCTACAACTTCCACGACGGGCCCGAGGACCTGTTCGAGCGCATGCGCCTGAACGTCACGCTCAACGAGGAGCTGGGCATACGTGTGTGGTCCTTCCCGATGCGCTACCAGCCGACCGACCGTCCCGACCGCGGCCATGTCGGCGAGAAGTGGACGCGCTTCCAGCTGCGCTCGATGCAGATTATCCTGCAGGCCACCCACGGTATCGTCAGTGGAGAGCCGACGTTCTTTCGTCGCGCCTACGGCGACACGTTCGCCGACTATGCTGATATTCTGGCCATGCCACACGACCTCATCTTCAACCGCGACTGGTACGAGCACCACGACAGCAGCGGACTGCTCGACACATACAGAAACGAGTACCGCCGTCTCGACGGCTACGAGCGCCGGGAGCTGATGGAGCTGCTGTCGTCCGTCGACCCGCGCCTGTTCCCAACCCTACCAGCGCGCGCGACCACGCGCGCCGTGGCCGACATACTGCGCTTCTACGTACCGGTGCCCAAGGCCGATCTGTTCAAAATTTGGGATCGGCAGCGCGCGGCAACTCAGATCTCTCCATCCGACATCGGTGTGCCTGACGACGAGCGCGTCGAGGACGCCGGGCTCGACGCGGACGACGCGATCGTGGTCGATGAACCTCAAAGGGCCGCAGCATGAGCACAGCGCTACGCAAGACCACCCGACCGCCTGCGGGTGTGGCACCCCAGGTCGAGCAGATCGTAATCGGGAAGGACATCCTCGAGCTGGTCTCAAGCTCCATGTACGTCGACCCGATGACCGTCTACCGCGAGTATGTCCAGAACGCGGCCGACGCGATCGACTTGGCACGCGCCGGCGGGCTGATGGAAACCGACGAGCCCGGCATTGTTGCTATAGCGTTCGACACCCCCTCGCGCACCGTGCGCATTCGCGACAACGGGGCCGGCGTCCCATGGGACCGCTTCGTACGTACGCTTACTGGTCTCGGCGGAAGCGCCAAGCGCGGCACCCAAGCGCGCGGGTTTCGCGGCGTCGGCCGCCTCGCTGGCCTTGGCTACGCCCAAGAGTTGGTGTTCCGCTCGCGGGTGACCGGGGAGGACGAGATCTCGGAGCTGCGATGGGACTGTCGTCGCCTCAAGGCCCTGCTGCGCTCAACAGAGTTTTCGGGCGGCGTCGCGGACCTAATCACGCAAGTCGTGACGGTCGCGCAAATACCGGCCGGCGCCGAGCCGCAGCGGTTCTTTGAGGTCGAGCTGCGCGGGATCGTCCGGCTGAGGTCGGACCGGCTGATGACGCCCGCGGCCGTTGCCGAATACCTCTCGCAGGTCGCCCCTGTACCGTTCTCGCCCGAATTCAGCTTTGGAGCCGAGATCTCGTCCGCGATGCGGACCGCCATGCAGCCAGCGGACCTCCACATCCACGTGAATGGAAGCGAGACGCCGCTTTACCGGCCGCACCGCAACACGTTCGACGCGGGCGGAGGCCGGATGCTGGCGTACGAAGGCGTCGAGATCAGGCAAGTTCCCGATATGGATGGCGCGCCTGCCGCGCTCGCCTGGGTCCTTCACCACCCCTACGAGGGCGCGATTCCAGTCGTCAACCTCGTAAAGGGGCTGCGGCTGCGGTCGGGCGACGTGCAGGTCGGCGGCAGCGCCGTGCTCGAGGAACTGTTCGCCGAGCAGCGGTTCAATGCCTGGTCGGTCGGTGAAGTGCACGTTCTTGACCGCCGGATCGTGCCAAATGGCCGACGCGACGACTTCGAGCAGAACGCGCACTTGAATAACTTAATCAACCAGCTTGCGCCGCTCGGGCGTGAAATCTCACGACGGTGCCGTTCGAACTCAATTAGAAGGAATTGGGTGCGTCGGTTTCAGCTCGGCGAGGCCGCCGTGCAGGAGACCATCGATGCGCTGGCGCAGGGATCGATCGGCGCGGCCGAGCGCAACAGCGCTGCCGGTTCGGCGTCCATTACCATCGCCGAGCTGGACCGCATCGCCTCGATGCCTCTCCTTGCCGGAGAGGAGGGCGACGCACTCGCCGAAGCTGCAAAAGCGCTGCGCTCGGCCCTTGACGCGAACGCCGCACCGCGCGCCTCCGATGACTCACCGCTCGCCGCGCTGCCCCCGACAGAACGAGCGGGCTACGAGCGGATGTTTGAGCTCATCTACGAGTGCTCGGTCAACCGCGTGGCGGCGCGCAAACTGATCGACCGGATCACAGCGAAAGTGACGGCGGCGACCGACAACTAGGCTTGGCGGCGGCGAGGACCAACTCCTCAATGCCGTCGGCGACCGCATTAGGTCGCCGCGCGAGCCGGACTACTTATAGAGTCCGCGTTCGCAGCAGCGACCGGCCTGAGCCAGAAGTACGTCTTAATGCTCGAGCGGGGCGTGCAGAACCTCAACCTCAGGTAAATCTCCCGGACCGCGGTCGCGTTCGGCATGACGATGTCGCAACTGCTGAAGGGATCGAGGCGGACCCCGCGACACGCGACATCAGGCCTTACAGGCGGCAGGCGACGGCTAGGACGCGTCGGGACTATCACTGGAGCTGCTGCAGGCATCGCATCCCCGGCCGGTGTCACCGGTCGGCAACAACTGCCGTATCGGGGTTCGCGGCACCGGCCTGATGGCGACCCCTACCGTCCTAAGGCGGACCACCTATCTCCGTCCCATGAGCAAGAGCGACCCGCTGCTGCCGTACAAGGGCAGCATCATCAAGGAGATGTATCTCCACACCGCGGACGAGAACTACGTCGTCGCGCGGTGGGCGCACGACAACCGGCTATACACCGACTTCTTCTGGAACTCAGTCCATGCGCTCGAGAAGTACATGAAGGCCATGCTCCTCTTCAACGGCCATCCGGTGAAGGGCCACAGCCACGGCCTGACCGGGCTCTACGCGGAAGTCGTGAAGGTCGCGGGCAAGCTGCTGCCGCCATTGCTTACGCGCCCCGCGAACCTCAACATCCACCACTGGGTGGACCTCAAGCCGGAGGAGTTCCTGGAGCGGCTCGATGGCAACGGCAACGCCGACAACCGCTACCTGACCTACGGCTACGCCCAGCACGCGTGGTACGTCCACATGGTCGACACCATGGTCTGGTCGATCCGCAGGCTGGCGCTTCCGCTGGACGACCCGATCGTGCCCCGCAGCCAGCTCGCCACCGCCCCCACTCACCGCGAGGTACTCGAGCGGCAGCCGACCTACTCGAACCACCTGTCGCTGCCGCTCGAGCAGATCATCGGCGGTGGCGACGGCGACGCCCGCCGCGCGCTGCTCAACAACAACTGCGCGTTCGCCCCGGACGACTTCGTACACGAGCCCCGGGCCTCGGGGACGGCGGGACGGAACCCGGTGCTGCTGCGAAGGATACTCCATCCGCTCCGAAGCGATCATGCCGATGGCGCGCGCCACGGTTACGAGCTGGCCAGCTGGCTGCTATCGAGCACGAAGCAGTCGAAGCCCGTCCGCGAGGAGATCCAGGACGCGATGAGGGACGCACTGGCGAAGCACCCCGGCATCGACAAGCCGAAACCCTGACTGAGAAAGGGACGTCCGATGGGACGCCCGTCGGGGTATGCATCGCCACCGCGGTGGGACACGCGCAGCCGCGGCGGGCGGGACGTTAGCACTGTCGACGCCAACCATCTCCGTTAACCCCAGCATCCGCAGCGCCAGCGGATTGTACGAGCGAGATACGGACCGCGACGATCGGGCACCGCCCCTCTGGCGTGCCGACGCGTGTGCGACGACCCGGTCAGCGCGCTTGCGACAGGCTGGCTTCCCGACGGCGCTTGCGTCGCGTCGCCGGGCGGTGCCAGTAGTCGCCTGCCGCCCCTACCCCGGGGCACCGGAGCGGACCGACCCATGACCAAGTTCTTCGACGACCGTACAATGATCCCCGCAGGCAGCCTGCGCGGGCCCCGCGTCTACTCGACGGATCTGCTTCCCGAGCTGTTCGACCCGACCGACCCGGACGGCAGCGTGCTGACGGCCGCGCGCGCGCTCAAGGTCAAGATGCTGTCGCGCGGCCTGGTGACCCTCAACGGCGCCTACCTCGCGAGCCCAATGGGCGTGCTGCTGCTACGCGCCTACCCCGACCTACTCGACGGCCCCTCCATCCTGCCGGCCATCCTGTCCGACAAGGACGGACTCGGCGACCTCGTCAGCGGATCGACGGAATCCTATCAGGCGGTCGGCGTCTCGGAAGCGGAGCTCGCCACCCACATCGCGGAGGTCGAGGGCAGGATCCGCCAGGTAATGCCCTGGGAGGTCGCCGACGTGTCCGAGCGATACCGCGCCCGCCTGATCGAGGGACTGTCGAGCGGCACGTCGCTGATCCACCGCGAGCTGTCGGCGACCGGCGCCTACGACGCCGCCCGCCAGCAAGCGCTGCTGGAGGCGGTCGCCGCCCTGGACCTCGGACGGAGCGCCAATCTGCGCGAGCTGATCGCGGAGGACGTACCGGTCCCATTGCAGACGCTGCTCCAGCGCTACGCGACCGCCTGCTACCACGGCATAGGCACGGGCGTCGTCCAGTGCGAGACCGGTGCCGACCTGAGTCCCCTCTCGCGTTTCAAGGCGGCCGACATGATCCTCACTGACCGCGACGCCACGCCCGCCCGGCTGAGCGAGGAGACGATCTTCATCCGATACTTCATGGCCAGGGCGCTGGCGACGATCCAGGCGAGGTTCGCGTTCGAGACGGCGGTGATCGACGACATTCCCTTCGGGAGCGTGCACAGGCTCTCCGGGGCGTTGGCGGAGAGCGGCTTCCAGGACCGCTACGAGACAGTGCTCGAGGCGTTCTCCGCCGTGACGGCGATCGCCGATCCCGGGGAGGCGCTTGAGAATTTCGCCGACGCCTCGGTGGCCAGCGCCGCCGTCGAGCTGACGGCCATGTTCGAGAAGGCCATCGTCGACGAGATCCCGAACTACAGCACCCGCGAGCACCTGACGCAGCGGAAGGAGATGATCGCATCCGGATCCGACGTCCTGCTGGAGGGCGTCAACGCCACCCCGATCGGCAACTTCGTCGCGCTCGCGAAGACCATGCGCAGCGCGGCCAAAGCTCTGGGCGGCGGCGTGGAGACCATCCGGACGCGCAGCCACGACAAGGCGCTCGCCTCCGCAGACGAGCGTCGC
>Ga0265798_10005027_pt1 | contig 17988 bp, 15 predicted proteins | sample P3T30metagenome_FD_192430 | JGI IMG/M metagenome (GOLD analysis project Ga0265798, IMG submission 192430) | Plant litter microbial communities from East Loma Ridge, Irvine, California - P3 T30 | ecosystem: Environmental > Terrestrial > Plant litter > Unclassified | place: USA: California... | reverse complement strand
AAGATCAGTAACAAAGGCGTGCCGTCATACCGGGGCAAATTGGGTGCTACTAATTTCGACCTGGCTAAGCTATTAGATAACCCTACACTCGGCCGCACTACGATGGTTGCTACGGTAAATGGAAGCGGCGACGCCCTCAAAAATTTATCAACTACTTTAGGCGCTAAAATTAATTACTTTGATTTTAAAGGTTATCGCTATCAGAATATGGCGGTTGATGGCAGTTTTAGAAATCAGTTAGCTAAGGCAAAAATAAATATTGCCGATCGTAACCTCAAGCTTAAACTTAATGGCAATGTAAACCTTAACCCAAGGTTTCCGCAATACCAATTCACAGCCAGCATACGCGATGCGCGCCTGAACAAATTAAAACTAGTTAAAGATACACTAACGTTGAGCACCGATATGAGCACCAGCTTTACCGGTAACAATCTCAACAATCTGCAGGGCTTTGTGAGTTTGCATCCTACCCGCATAAGCACGCCTCATGATAATTACGTGGTTGATTCGTTAAAATTAACCGCTGTTGGACTGGATAGCAACCGTACCATCAGCTTATTATCTGACCTGGCCGATGGCAGCATTAAAGGAACTTATGACTTAACTACATTGCCTTCCTATTATAAAACCATTGCCAAAAAATACATCCCTTCTTTAAAAACTACTATTTTTAAGCCGGGGCTTCAGAACTTTGAATTTCGGTTGAAGCTAAAAAACCTCGACCCGTTGCTACTTGTTTTTATGCCCGATTTAAAGATTCCTGAAGGGGGGACATTTGTAGGCAGGTTTAATTCTAATGATCGTACTGCAACGCTCAGCGGGCTCATCCGCACGGTAAAATATGGAAAAATGGTGTTTCATGATTTTATTGTGGATGAAAGTACTGCAGATAGTTTGCTTAACCTCAACTTATCTTTAAGCAGGGTAGATCTTACAGATAGTTTATATATCAAGGATATCAACATTACTAACTTTTTGCGCAATGATAGTCTCAATTTTAACGTAAAGCTGTCAGACAAAAATGCAACTAACCAATTAGACCTCTACGGTCTGGTTGAGTTTGGGCGCGATACTACGGCGAAATTAAAGCTGTTACCAAGTGAGGTGATTTTAGAACGCGAGTCTTGGCGCCTAACTGAGCAGGTACGTATTCGCTTGTTAAATGGTAAAACGCAGATTGAGGGTTTTGAACTTTCAAACGGGGAGCAGCAAGTGCGGATTGATGGTTTTGTTTCTGACAACGTTAAAGATAAGCTTAAAATAGAATTTGAGAAATTTCATGTATCTACGCTTAATCAGCTTACTAAATCGGCGGGTGTTGTGCTGCGCGGTTCGCTCAATGGCGAGGTTAATTTAACGTCGGTAATGAAGGCACCCGGTGTTGATGCCAATTTACAGGTAGATTCGCTGGTGATGAACCAAACCCTCGTGGGCGACCTTAAAATTGTGTCTGACCTTGATAATGAGCGTAAGCGGGCTAATGTTAAACTTAATATTCTGAACCGCGGGCTTGAAACAATGAACATTGCCGGAGCATATTATTTGAACAAGGAAACCGGTGATAACCTTGATTTCGACGTGCGCATGGATCAAACCGAGGCAGTCATTTTTGCCCCGTTCATTAAAAACCTGGTCTCAAATGTTAAGGGAGTCATATCGGCAGATCTTAAACTGACCGGTGCGCCGTCAAATCCTAAGCTCAACGGTACCATTACCTTAGCCAATACCGGCGTAACGGTTGATTATTTGAAAGTGCCTTACATTATCAACGATAAGGTAACTGTAAGCAACAGTATCATCAAAATAGACAACATGATACTAAGTGACCAGCGCGGCGGTCAGGGTACTGCAAACGGAACCGTTGATCTTTCTGATTTTGCTACGCCGATATTGGATATTCATGTAGTGGCTAAAAACCTGATGGCGCTTAATACCACTTTTAAAGATAACCGCTTGTATTATGGTACTGCCTTTGGTTCGGGTAACTTTAGCTTTACAGGGCCAATTGACAATATGAAGATCGACATTACGGCCAAAACCGAAGATGGTACCATATTTAACATTCCACTCAATACATCGGCAACGGCAGGCGAGTACGATTTTATACGTTTTGTAAGTCACAAAGATTCTACCCGTTTTATAACCAATGCCAATCGTTTTAAAGGCGTTACACTGAACTTCGACCTCTCGGCCGATGAGAAGACGGTAGTGAAAATTACCACTGACCTTGGAGTACTGGAAGGCCGGGGTACGGCCAGGGGCTTAAAGCTTAACATCAACAGCCTGGGCGATTTTGATATGCGGGGTGACTTCCTCATCTCCTCGGGCCGGTTCGACTTTACGGCCAAGAATTTTATCAGTAAGAACTTTCAGGTTAACCAGGGAGGAACGCTGCGCTGGACGGGTAACCCGTCCAATGCGGAGATCAACCTGCGGGCCACATATGAACTAAGGGCAAACGTATCAGACCTGTACACTGCGGCAGGCTACAACTCGCCCGATCAGAAGCAGGAGTTGGTGCAGGCGCAATTGATACTTACCCGTACGCTGCTGCAGCCCGCCATTGAGTTCGACTTTAATTTTCCGCTTAATCCCTCCATTAAAGACCAGTTAGGCACTTATCTGGCCGATGTGAATAACCGTAACCAGCAGGCTTTAAGTTTAATTGTACGCCGGCAGTTTGCCCCTGGTACCGGTTCAAATATTAACGAGCAGGTAATGGGTACGGCCAAAAATGCCGCAAGCGAGTTTATTTTTAACAAACTGAACAGTTACCTGGCACAATCAACCAGCTTTAAAAGCCTGGATTTGAATATACGCTCACAAAGTGACGCCAGTGCCTCGTTACGCTTGTTTAAAGACAGAGTTGTGGTTAACGGCAGTTTGTACAGCCCAACTGGTAGCAGTAATTTGTTCAATAACAGCTCTAACTTGTTTAACGCAAACAACCTGATGTCTGATTTGGGCGTGGAATATCTTATCCGCCCGGACGGGCAGTTGCGCGCACGTTACTCTTACCGGGTTTTAAACAATTACCAGTTATTAGATAACAGTTCCACCGGGCAAAAAGCACAATATGTAAATGGATTAGGCTTAATTTACCAAAGAGATTTTGACAGTTTCCGTGAGTTTTTCAGAAACTTGTTTCGTAAAGGAACAGCGGTACCTAAAACTACTACGCCCGGCACCACTACCGCACCAGTTGTAGTAGATGATCCGGATGAAGACAAGTAAATATTATAGAGGCGAATTTGCGGTCTGATCGTCTGCTTCTTTCATGTCGGTATGCAGTTCAGCCTGCTTTACAACTTTAACAGCCTTTGAGGTCTTACCCTTTGTTATCTTAGCCGTCTTACTAAACACCAGCGCAGCCTTGCCACTTTGGTAATACTTGCAAAAATGAGTCAACGGACAAACCTCGCACTTGGGTCTGCGGGCTACGCAAATATAACGGCCGTGCAATATAAGCCAGTGGTGAGCCATACCTAAAGTAGATTTTGGTAAATACTGCACCAGTTGTTTCTCTACAGCCAGCGGCGTACGGGCATTATTTGTCAATCCAATGCGATTAGCCACCCTAAACACATGCGTATCTACCGCTATAGCCGGTGCATCAAACACTACCGAAGCTATGACATTGGCGGTTTTACGACCTACGCCCGGTAGCTTTTGCAAATCATCTAAATCAGACGGAACCTCGCCACCGAAAACATTCACCAGCATTTGGGCCATACCGGCCAGGTGCTTGGCTTTATTGTTAGGGTAACTAACGCTGCGTATGTAAGTGAAAATTTCGTCAGGGTTGGAGGCGGCCAAATCGTATACCGTAGGAAAACGCTCGAAGAGGGGAGGAGTAACCTGGTTAATACGCTTATCGGTACATTGTGCCGATAGGATAACGGCCACCAGCAACTCGTATGGGCTGGAGTAGTGTAATTCAGTTACAGGATTGGGCTGATTTTTAGAGAAATAATCAACAAATAACCGGTAGCGTTCTTTCTTAAGCATTAGAATGCAAATATAAAAAAAGCCCTGCGTTGGCAGGGCTTGAGTTTCTTTTTAACGTAAGCTCTTTGAATAGTTAAGCAGCTTTTCGATGGTCTGTTGCCGGGGCTTTACCTGCAAAGCGTCCAGCTCTGAGCGTATGGAGTGATGAAATATCAACTCGTCAGCCTCCGCATATTCTGTTACCTCTAATCCCTCAACCATAGCGTTACTGTTAGAAAATGTGTTTAAAAAATTTGTAGAAGTTTCATCCATAAGCTTTATAGTGTGTGTGTTTGACACTTATAACGCCAAAATGTTTAGGATTATTTTAACTAATGAAATAAAAATTTCATTTTTCTTCTACGTTAGTTCTTTAAACTCAATTCTTTAGTCTGCATCATTTTACGCAGGTTGTTTAAGGCATAGCGCATACGGCCCAAAGCTGTGTTAATGCTCACCTCGGTAACATCGGCTATTTCTTTAAAGCTCATATCGCCAAAGTGGCGCATAATTAAAACTTCTTTTTGCTCGGCTGGCAATAAATGAATGAGAGCTTTTAAGTCTTTGTGGGTTTGCTCGCGCACCATACGGTCCTCGGTGCTCTCGTCGTAATTGCCAAGCACTTCAAAAATATCAAAGTCGTCGCCACCGTTAACCAACGGGGTGCGCTTTTCGCGGCGGAAATGGTCAATAACCAGGTTATGCGCAATACGGCTTACCCAAGGTAAAAATTTACCTTCTTCATTATACTTACCTGCTTTAAGTGTGTTAATTACCTTGATAAAGGTATCCTGAAAAATATCCTCGGCCAGGTATTCATCTTTCACCAGCAAATAAATGGAAGTATATATTTTAGATTGGTAGCGCCGGATCAACTCAACCAGTCCCCCTTCCTCGCCGGCTATATACAGATGGATCAGATCCTGATCACTCTTCAAATTAAAATCCATAGAACTTCTACTTTAAATCAATTAATGTTTAAAAAAACTAAGTTTTAAGTAAAGTTTTATTCTATAGGGGTTCCTCTTAATTACTATATCAAATAAAATAAATATTGTGTTAATATGCAAATAATTTATGCAGTTGTATGTTATAACACATTAAAATGACAAATTGTAAAATCATAGCTAAGAACACTTGCTGAACGAACTTTACTTACAATAATGTTTGTGATAATTGGTTATATACATGTAACACATTGCTGCATTGTAACATTGTGCGCGTGAATGTTTGACTTAATAACTCAAATTAAGTTTAATCTGGCGCGGGTTATTTAAGGCTGCTTTTCAAACTATCTTAAACCTTTTAGGAGTTGATTTGCTGAATGTTATGATGCAATTAAAATACGAGCGCAATAATCACGACTTATTTGGATAATGCTAAACATTTTAGGATTTTTGCACACGGTTAGTTAAAAATAAATTTCCGTAAGGGAATAAGGGGGCTGAATGTTAGAAATTGAAAAAGACGCGCAAAAACATATAATTATCAAGGGTGCCCGTGTTCATAATTTAAAGAACCTGGATATCGCTATTCCTAAGAACCAATTAGTGGTTATTACAGGGATGTCGGGTTCGGGAAAATCATCTTTAGCATTTGATACGCTGTATGCCGAGGGGCAGCGCCGTTATGTGGAAAGCCTGTCGTCTTACGCGCGCCAGTTTTTAGGCCGTATGAACAAGCCCGATGTTGATTATATTAAGGGTATAGCACCAGCCATTGCCATTGAGCAAAAAGTAATTACCAGTAACCCGCGTTCAACTGTAGGTACTTCTACCGAAATATACGATTATTTAAAACTGCTGTTCTCGCGTATTGGTAAAACTATTTCGCCGGTATCGGGCAAGCAGGTAAAGAAAGATACGGTGACCGATGTGGTTAACTTTGCGCAGAATTTGCCTGAAGATACACAGCTTACTATCCTATGTCCGCTGCACCCGCACAACAACCGTAGTTTGAAAGAAGAACTGGCAGTATTGATGCAAAAAGGCTTTGTACGGGTTGAATATCAGGGTACGGTACAACGAATTGAGAATGTGCTGGAAGACGGTGCTATAGGCAACGATACCCTGGCCGCCGACGATCCACTGCGTATTGTGGTAGACCGGGTGACCAACAATCGGGAAGAAGAAACCCTGAGCCGCATAGCCGATTCGGCCCAAACCGCATTTTTTGAGGGTAAAGGCGACTGTTATGTGAGGTATGAGGAAGCAGGAAGCGGGGATGAAAAAGAGCAGTTCTTCTGCGACCGCTTTGAGCTGGACGGTATACGCTTTGAAGAGCCTACGCCAAATTTCTTCAGCTTTAATAACCCTTATGGTGCTTGCCGCCGTTGCGAGGGTTACGGTAAGATCATTGGTATTGATGAAGATCTGGTGATTCCTGACAAAAGCAAATCTATATACGATAATGCCATTGCCCCGTGGCGCGGCGAAAAAATGGGTGAGTGGAACCAGCAACTCATTCGCCAGGCCGATAAGTTTAATTTTCCTATACACCGTTCATACAGTCAGTTGAGCGATAAAGAAAAAAAGCTGCTGTGGACGGGTAACAAATATTTCAGGGGACTGGATGCCTTCTTTAAGGAAATTGAAGAGCAAACCTATAAAATACAGTACCGGGTTATCTTATCGCGCTATCGCGGTAAAACTACCTGTCCCGAGTGTCGCGGAAGCCGCTTACGGCCTGATGCTACTTATGTAAAGATAACCGACCATTCCATTACCGATATTGTGCTAATGCCTTTAGATAAAGCGCAGGCTTTTTTCAATGATTTACAGTTGGATGAGCATGATGGTAAAATTGGCAAGCGTTTGCTCATGGAAGTAGGTAGCCGCTTAACTTTTTTGAATGACGTAGGTTTGGGCTACTTAACCCTCAACCGTTTGTCGAATACATTATCGGGCGGTGAATCGCAGCGTATTAACCTGGCTACTTCTTTAGGTAGTAGCTTGGTGGGTTCTATATATGTACTGGATGAACCCAGTATTGGCTTACACCCACGTGATACCCAACGACTGATCAGCGTGCTGAAATCATTGCGCGATGTAGGTAATACTGTGATTGTAGTAGAACACGAAGAAGAAATTATGCAGGCGGCCGACCATTTAATCGATATTGGCCCCGAGGCCGGTACACATGGCGGTACGCTAATATTCTCAGGTAATTACGAGCAAATACTGGTTGATGATAACAGTTTGACTGGTAAATACCTGAGCGGTCGCGAAGAAATAGCCATTCCTGCGCATCGCCGTAAATGGAACGATTTTATTCAAATTAAAGGTGCCCGGGAGAACAACCTCAAAAATGTAGATGCTAAGTTCCCATTAGGGGTGCTTACGGTGGTTACGGGCGTATCGGGCTCGGGTAAAACGAGTTTGGTGAAACGTATTTTACACCCGGCACTGCAAAAGGTATTGGGTAATTACTCGGGTGAGCAAACCGGCTCTTATGACGGCATTGAGGGCGATTACAGCAAAATAGAATCGGTAGAACTGGTAGACCAAAACCCTATAGGCCGTTCATCGCGCTCCAACCCGGTTACCTATGTAAAGGCTTGGGACGAGATCCGTAACTTGTATGCTGCCCAGCCTGCCGCCAAAGCCGCCGGTTTAAAACCATCGGCTTTCTCTTTCAACGTAGAAGGTGGTCGCTGCGATGTTTGCCAGGGCGAAGGCGAAGTGAAGATAGAGATGCAATTTATGGCAGATATCTTCCTGCCATGCGAAGCCTGCAACGGCAAGCGCTTCAAACAGAATATTTTAGATGTTACCTATTTGGATAAGAACGTATCTGAAATACTGCAGTTGACTATTGATGAAGCGCTGGGATTTTTTGAGAAAGAACAAAAGATCATTAACAAAATAAGGCCTTTGCAAGATGTTGGTTTGGGTTATGTGCAGTTAGGCCAATCATCAAACACCCTGTCGGGCGGTGAGGCGCAACGTATTAAGCTGGCTTCGTTCCTCATTAAAGGCAATAACGCCAGCAAAACGTTATTCATTTTTGATGAACCTACTACGGGTTTGCACTTTGCCGATATCAAGAAACTGCTCAAATCAGTCGATGCCTTAATTGAACAAGGCAATACCATCATTGTGATAGAACACAACATGGACGTGATCAAATGTGCCGACTGGGTAATAGATATAGGCCCTGGCGGTGGCGACCAGGGCGGTACCCTGGTGTTCGAGGGTTTGCCCGAAGATTTAGCCAAACAAAAGAAAAGCTTTACCGGTCAGTTTTTAAAAGAACGGTTGGGAAAATAAAAAAATAAAAAGAGCTGCTATATGCAGCTCTTTTTATTTGCGGTTTCCGAACTATATAAGCTTAATGATGTTATCAAAACTACTATGACATCATTTATCATTATAGCCGCTATCATCATATTGTTGCTTGCCTTTTTCGCATTCCGCTTATTTGGAAAGAAGCAAGCTACACAACCCGCCAGCCAACCGCTCGAAAGCAATTGCAAAAACCTACTCAACGAACATGTAGTCTATTATCAAAAGCTGGATGATGCCGGTAAAGGAAAGTTTGAAAGCATGGTTAGCAGTTTTATTGACACTATACGCATAGAAGGCGTAGGGTTGGAGATAGACGACCTCGACCGTGTGCTGGTAGCCGCCAGTGCGGTTATTCCTATATTTGGTTATAACGAGTGGCGGTATACTAATCTTACCAACGTTATTTTATACCCTGATACTTTTAACAACGATTTTCAGTTTGAGGGAGAAGATGGCAGCCGCAATATGCTGGGCCTGGTAGGTTCGGGTTTTATGAACGGACAAATGCTTTTGTCGCGTGCGGCGCTGTTAAGCGGCTTCTCGGCATCATCGGGCAAAAACAACACCGGTATTCACGAGTTTGTGCACTTGTTGGATAAAGCCGACGGCGCTACTGATGGTGTGCCCGAAAAACTGCTATCACATGAGTATGCCACACCCTGGCTTAAAATGATGCACCAGGAAATTGAACGCCTTGAAAAGGGCAAGTCTGACATTAACCCTTATGCCGCCACTAACGAGGCCGAATTTTTGGCTGTAGTTTCCGAATACTTTTTTGAAAAACCCGACCAGTTAAAGACCAAGCATCCTGAACTATACGAACAATTAAGTCGCGTATTTGCACAAGACCCTGCCGCTAAGTAGCTTTGTAATAAGTTATCAAAGGCATGCAAGAGCTCACCATTTTAAAACACCAATACCAGATGGTACGCAGTTCGCGCGAGGTAGTTTTGAATTTTGCAGCGCAATACCTGTCACCGCAATTGCAAGCGCCGGTAGCTGAATTTACCGGCAAGTCGATAGCATATTTACTGGTACACAATGCCAATGTATACATTCACTGGCTGGCCAACTTTGCCATGCAGCTCAACGTTACTTACTTCGAGGCGGCAGAGTTTTGAAATGTAGAAAGTATCAAGGCTTTATATGATAATGTAGACCAATTGGTAGACGGCTTTTTAAATACTTACGAAGGGCGGTTAGATACCATTGTTAATGGTACCACCATTAATAACCATACGGCACAATCTACCCCGCTCGAACTGTTTACACATGTTATTACACACGAGTTTCACCACAAGGGACAAATATTGAGCATGTTCAGGTTATTGGGGCACGAACCGCCGGATGCGGATGTGATTAGATTTTGAATGCTGTTTTCCTTTTATGTCACTGCGAGCGTTAGCGTGGCAATCGCAAGCGTTTAGGCAAATTTCCTTGCGGTTGCCGCGTCGCCACCGCTCCTTGCAATGACATTTTTATCGGATTTAAAAAAACTTACTTGCGTTTAGGATCATAATGCAGATTAGGCGTTAACCAATACAGTAATATTACTCTCGAATAACGGAAATTGAACGGCGCCAATATAAACGCTGCGCTTAATAAAATACTAATGTATAACCAGGGCGATTCCATATTGCCGGTGAGCATGTAAGTAGCTACGGCCAGGGTAACCATTTCGGCCACGTTCATGGCATAACTAATGAACATGGCCACATAAAAGTAGCCCGGTTCTATTTCAAAGTGAAAGCCGCAGTGCGGACAATCGGTATGCATTTTTTGTCCGCCAAATTGGTACATTTTGTTGGCAAACATTTGGCCGGTTCGGCATTTGGGACACTTAGCGCTCAAGGCCGATTTAAATTCGGATGGGTTATTCATGGCGGTTTTATCTAAGCTTAGTGTTTTCATAGCTGGTAATTTTTAAAGTATCTTTTCTAAATTCTTCGGGTGTTAAACCAGTTTGTTTTTTAAAAAACTTGGTGAAGTAAGAGTTGTCGTCAAAATTGAGTTTCAGGGCAATTTCTGAAATGGTTAAGTTTAGATTGATCAGTAGCCGTTTAGCTTCCAAAATGATGCGGTTACGAATCACCTCTCCGGCTGGCATCCCTAATACGTCTTTGCAAAGCGCGTTTAAGTGGTTTGGCGTAATGTAAAGCAGTTGGGCATAGTCTTTTGGTAAACGCAGGGTTTGATAGTGCTGTTCAATTAACTTTTGAAAGTTTTTTAATAAGGTATAATTGTAAGCGTTTATGTTGCCGCTTTGCTTTTCATAACCCAATCTACCAACCGTAATAAACACTTGTAGCAGGAGAGCCTTTACCATATCGGTGCCCAGGCGCGCTCCCTTTTCACTTTCTGTAATCAGTTGTTCAAATAATAAAACAATCTCTGTTTGTATGGCAGCAGGCAAATCAACCACGGCATCTTTTATACTGCCATTAAAAAAGGAGAACTGTTCCAGGTAATCGGGTTTCAGTAAAAACGATTGAAAAAATTGGGCGGAAAAATTGATCACATAGCCATCTACCACACCTCCAAAAGCCCAACTGTGCACTTGTCCTGGTATCATGAAATAAATTTGATACGGCTTTACTTCAAACTGCTCAAAATCTATGGCATGTGTACCTGCACCCTCGGTAAATAGCACTAGGTGGTAAAACGTATGTTTATGTGCTAAACTCAGATTATGATGCTGAGCCAGATAAGGCGCAAACCTACTAATCAGAATATCTTCCTGCTTAAATTCTGATAAGGTACAAATGTCGTAAATTGGTATATCCTTGGTCATTGCTTAACAAATATACATGGCATCACACTTATAAATATGGTATTATTTAAAGCACCTGTGGTACTTTTTACTGATAGCGTTAATTAGCTGAAGGCGGGCATATATAAGTTAAGGTTCGTAAGGTAATTAATAATTAGCTTTACCAGTAAATAATTACCCTTGGTTGCATGAAAAAAGCACTTGGCTACCTGTTATTACTGATGTGTGTACAAGCCTATGGTCAAAAGCCTGTTAAAAGTAAATTAAGGCATCAATTAGATAGTGTCATGGTTCTCGATCAAAAATACCGCGATACTTTAATGCAGTTAACATCTCCAGCCAAGCGAGAAGTTTTAGCAAAAAGCTTGAATATGAGTGTTATTCAAGCCAATATATATTATTGGAAACTACAAGGGCGGTTAGATTCGCTTAATGTCGTTTTTATAGAAAAATTAGTTCACTAAATATGGCTATCCGGGTAAAAGCCTGGTAGGGGCGCCTGCCAACGAGTCGGCTTGGTATGTTATACAGCACTCCCCCAAAATTTCAACGCATTTGCCTGTTATTAAAGGTGCAGCCGAACGCGGAGAGTTACCTTATCACTTGTATGCCATGATGCTCGACCGTTATTTAATGGACAACAACAAGGAACAAGTTTACGGCTCGCAAGGTGCATACCGTACTTTAAAAAACGGCAAAACGCAGTGGATTATATGGCCTACTAAAGATGCTGGTAGTGTAAATGCTCGTCGCAAAAAGGCTGGTTTTGACAGCACAGTTGAAGCCAATGCCCATGCCCTGGGAATTACCTACCGTAAAATATCTTTGAAAGAAATTAGGCTTTAACAGCTAACCGATAGTTTGTAGACCTTCTATTTAACCGGGCAGGTGCCATTATATCCGCTTTGCTCCATTACCTCCAGGTATTTGCTACGGTCGAGCAGCATGTTAATGGCTTTAGTTTTGTCAGTTTGTTTTTGATAAAAAGCCTCGCAAATTCGCATTCCCATAAAGTACCCTAAATCCGGCGGTCGATTTTTGATAGTACTGGTATTAAAAAACCATTTGTCGAGGTTGACGCTATCGGCTTCTTTCTTAAACTCTTGCCATAGTTCGCACTCATGTGCCACGGCATATTGGTCTTTGCTTAAATCTACTTGATGATGCAATATCATTGCTGGTAGAAAGTTGGCAGCACCTTCCTGCAAAGCAATGGAGAGTAGCGTCCGGTTCTTTGCATTATGTTGCTGACAATGGATACTTTCATGCGCCACCAGTTCAACAAGATCAACACCGGCTGAAAGGGTTACACGCAGATTGCCCTTAAATTCAGAATAATCCATAGTCGAATCGGCCAGGGCAATTTCGCTTCCCATTAAAATGGTGCCTTTTTTAGTGGTGCCACCGCCCCTGAAACAACCAATAGCAAAGCATACCGTAGGCGTTTCGTAATCTGGAATTGCGGTTTTTAGTTTTTTAAAAGTGCTGTCTAACAGGTTTTGATATGCAGCTATTTGATTGGTTTTTATACGTAACGCCTTGAAATATTGGGGGTATTTGTTTAAGGTTCTTACGTACTCGGCAGCGGTATATTCCCTAATGTCTATAAATTTTCTACCCTCGTTGCTCATGCGGTCAAGGTAAAGGGTTTGGATTATTCGGATGCTGTCGGTACGGTTGCTAGCGTTCTTCAGGCTGTCAACTGCTTCCCAAAACCGGGGGATATCGCTGGTTACATAGGTTTTTTTGTTACCCAAAAATGCTTTGGCAATCACCAGCCCACCTATTAACAAAATACCCGATAAAACGAACAACTTCTTCATGAGCAAGATCAAGTGTAAATGAATTATATAATAGATGATGAAAGTGATCAATTAGTTACATGAATGCTAAAATACAAGGCATTATAAAACAATGTGGTGTATTAACCATTACTTTTGTTTATCAGTTAACTCTTACATGGATAATACATCAACCCCTTTATTGCGTGTCATATTAACCGGTGCCACCGGTATGGTAGGCGAGGGTGTACTGCACGAATGCCTCAGCGCGCCCGAAGTGCAGCAGATTTTGCTGCTTAACCGCAAGGCCAGCGGTATCGTTCATCCCAAGGTAAAAGAAGTTATTCATGCTAATTTGTCCGACCTGTCGGCCATTGAAGACCAACTGATCGGGTATAATGCCTGCTTCTTTTGTTTAGGCATATCATCAGTAGGGATAAGTAAGGAGGAGTATTATAAAACCACTTACGAGCTAACCATGAAAGTGGCTACCACCCTAAGCCGCTTAAATGCGGATATGACGTTCTGCTACATCTCAGGCGCGGGTACTAATAGCAGCGAAAAAGGGGGCAGTAACTGGAGCAGGGTGAAAGGCAAAACCGAGAACGAATTGAAGCTGCTGCAATTTAAGCAGGTGTACAACTTCAGGCCGGGTATGTTAGAAACTACGCCCGGGTTGAAAAACACAGTAAGCCTTTACAAGTACATTGGTTGGCTTATCCCAATTTTAAAAGTGGTTTATCCGAAAGGTGTTGGCAGTTTGCGCGAACTGGGACGAGGAATGATTGGTGCCGCAGCCTACGGCTACCCCAAACAAACGCTCGAAGTAAAAGATATCAGGGCTGCAGCAAACCTGAAGCACTAAAGGTTAACACCAATAAGCAAAGCAGCCCCACACAAAACGAGTAGCATTAACATGAGTGGCCATATAAATTTCCACCAGGCTTTCAGACTGATGCCTACCAGCGCTAAGGAGGGCAGTATAAGCCCCGTAGGGGTAACAAAGCCCATAATGCCCATGCCAAATAAATAGCTGTTAACAATTTCGCGGCCGGGTACATGTGCAGCCAACGCGAGTCCTCCCATAATAGGCATAGTAACCCCCGCCATGCCAGAACTGCTGGAAATAAACAGCGTAAACACGCAGTATAGCAGCATCAATAAAACAATAAAAAGGCCGGGTGGCAAACCGCTTACCATGATGGATGCTTCGTGAACAATAGTGTCACTAATATTACCACCATCTAAAATAGCGGTTACTCCGCGGGCGGCACCTACAATGAAAGCTACACTAAGCAATCCTTCGGCACCTTTAATAAATGTATCGATAAATACTTTCTGGTTCATACGCTGAATAACAGCTACCAGCACCGCAGCCACTACAAACACGGCCGACATTTCAAGCAGCCACCAATGATACTCAACCACCCCGGTAATCATAATGGCAAACGCCAAAAAGAATATACCCAACAAAAGGCTGCTGCGGTTAGATAGCTTGGTTGCGACTGTATTTCGGCTAAAAGCCGGGAAAGGGCTCTGTACCAATCCATCGAAACGGTAAACCAATGACGCCGATGGATTGCGCCTTACCTTTTGCGCATACCTGAACACGTAAGTGATGTACACCGCGGCCGATAACACAAACATGATGAGCCGGCCGTTAATGCCGTCGGTCCAGCTGATGCCGCAGGCGTTGGAAGCAATAATGGTAGAGAAGGGGTTGGAAAATGACGACAAGGTACCTAACTGTGTGCCACCGAATATGACGGCTACTGGCACCAACAGGTCGTAACCTGCTGCTAAAAACAGTGGTACCAGCACCGGGTAAAAAGCAAAGGCTTCTTCGGCCATACCGTAAGAGGCTCCGCCAAAAGTGAGCAAAAAGGTGACGATGATAATAAGCCAGCCCTCATGCCCGTGCATTTTGACCGAAAGACTTTTCAAGCCCGCTTCCAGCGCGCCGGTTTCATTAAACACATGGATAAAGCCGCCTATCAATAAAATAAATAGCACAATATCAATCGTGTCGTATATCCCTTTAATAGGTGCTTCAATAATGCTTACCACACCCTGTGCATTTTTAGGCAGGCGGTGATAGCTGCCCGGTACCGATACTGGCTTGCGTATAGTGCCCTGTTCAAAAGCGGTTAAGGGCGTAACAATATGCAGGCTGTCTAAAGTTTTTTGCTTGGCGGGCAGAGTTATATCGGTGCCGTTCTTATTTAGGGTAAAGTTGGGTGCTGCATAAGTAAGCGTGTCAAACTTACCCGCAGGCACCAGCCAGGTGGCCAGCGCAGCCAGCACAATTACGCCCATTAATATGGTAAGTGGATGCGGTATGTTTTTAAGGATAGGCATGGGTTAATTTAAGTAGACTTATTGCTTCTTTACCACATTTTTAAGTACCAGCAGGTTTTGCGCATTTTGACTATAACCGCTGATATTGTTTTGGTAAAGGTTAACCAGCTTGTCGTAATATAAGATGACCACGGGCGATTGCTGCATTACTAAATTATCCATTTGCTGATAAAGCTTATAGCGTTGCTTGTCATCAGTTACCTGATAAGCCTGCTCAAATAATCTGTCGAACTCTTTGTTATGATAGCCCGTGTAATTAGGCCCGAACGGAATTTTGTTCTTACTGTAAAACAGCGACAAAAAGTTTTCCGCATCGGGGTAATCGGCCAGCCAGGAGGCACGGAAAAAATTAACACCATTCTTGGCGATCAATTCGCGCAGGCTGGCGCCCTGTACCAGCTCTACCCGCGTGCGGATGCCGATCTTTTGTAACTCGCCTTGTATGTATTCAATGAGGTCTCGGTAGCTGGTGGTGGTGCTCAACACAATTTCGGGGAGGTTTTTACCTCCGGGGAAACCTGCTTCGGCCAAGAGCTGCTTAGCTTTGATTGGATTGTAACGGTAACCGTGAACGGTGGCGGTATCAAAGCCCGGCATACCTTGCGGTATAAAGCCTGCATAACCTGGCGTGCCGGTGCTGTTGCGCAGGTACTTGATCATGGTAGGCTTGTTGATGGCATAGTTGATAGCCTGCCTTACCTTGAGCATGCGCAAAGGAGAGTGCTTCACAATTGGCAAGGCAGTATCTACTAATATGCCCAAATATTCGGTGTTTAAGTAGGGTGCTATATTTACCTTGAACTTGCCTTTATATTTTTTGGTAACGCGTCCACCCTTAGTTAAAATATCGTCGCGATAGCTGCCGTCAATGCCACTGAAATAGTCCAGTTTTTTTTTAATGAACTCCATAAAAGCAGTTTGCTTATCGCTGATAAAGGTCGCACGAAAAGCATCTAAATGAGGCAAGGCATGCCCTTGCCCGTCTTTCTCCCAATAATGTTCGTTCTTAAGCAATACCATTACTTCGCCTTCTTTCCAGTACTTAAATTTAAAGGGCCCGGTTCCCACCGGGTGACCGCGAAAATCTTTACCGTAATGTTCTACCACCTCGTGCGGTACCACAGAGCAATACTGGGCTGTAAGTAAACTTAGCAGTGGTGGAAAAGGCTGTTTCAACTTAATCTGAAAAGTGCTATCGTTCAATGCAACGAAAGCATCCTTACCATTTACCTTATCACTAAAAATCCAAGACCCTGAAGATGCTACTTTTGGGTCTATCAGGCGGGCAAAGCTGTACGCAAAATCGGCAGCATTTGCACGGCGACCTTCGCCGCCTTTAAACTGGGCATCGTCATGAAAATAAACGTCGGTGCGGAGATGGAAGGTATAAGTCTTGCCATCGGGCGAAAGTTTCCAGCTTTTAGCAATGCAGGGTTTGATGTGCAGGCTGTCATTGATTTGTACCAGTCCATTGTAAAGCTGGTTATCCATCCACAAAGCATTCTGATTGCGGGCAAAGGCCGGGTCCATAGAGCTAAGTCCCTGGTCAAGGTTTACGTTAAAAATTGTTTTGTTCGAGGTGTCTTCCGCCTTGTTACAAGCTCCCAGCGCCATCAACATCAACCATAATAACCCGTATGCGCCAAACCTGTACATGGCAATAAATATCAGAAATAAATAGGTTAGTAGCTTAACTAAAGGCTCATCAATTGGTCAAAATAACCTATTTTGCTGTAATTTAGCTCCACTACTTAAACCTGCGTATGAATAAAGGACGAATAGAGGCTTTCAGCGATGGTGTTATAGCCATCATCATTACTATTATGGTACTGGAACTTAAAACGCCCCACGGCGAAACACTGCATGCCCTGCTGCCCTTGCTGCCTGTTGCTTTAAGCTATGTATTAAGCTTTGTGTATGTAGGTATTTACTGGAATAATCATCACCACTTATTCCATGCCGTAAAGCAGGTGAGAGGGAGCGTATTGTGGGCTAATCTGCATTTGCTGTTTTGGCTGTCCATTATTCCGTTTGTAACCAGTTGGATGGGCGAAAACCACTTTTCGCAATGGCCGGTAATGATGTACGGCTTTGTACTGGTCATGAACGCACTGGCTTTTATTCTATTGTCTAAAGCTTTAGTGGTACAGGCCGGCCCCGATTCTACGATTGCCAAAGCCGTGGGTAAGGATCGTAAAGGAAAGTTGTCATTATCGATCTATATAGTGTCAGTAGGTCTGGCTTTTGTTGATCCGCGCATTAGTTTGGCGCTTTATACGTTAGTAGCTCTTATCTGGGTCATCCCCGACCGCAGGATAGAGCGCGTACTGTTGGATGCAGAGAAGTAAGCAGTAGCGTCAAAAAACTCTGCTACATCTACAATGTACCGGCTAACACCGCGCCTGTACTTTGCGACGCCTGCAGGATGAAAACAACGGAAGATTAATCTTGGATTAAGTATACTTGTTTAAGCTTTCCTTGTGCGTTTTTAACAGTCAGCGTAGCCTTTTCTAAATCCTGCAACGGTGATTGGCTGTTCAACCATTTGCAAAAAGTGATATTAGGCAGTGGAATGTTGTTAACGGCAGTTATTTGGTTGCCTGGAGCAATTTGGTTTTGCATATCGCCCCATACTACTCCGGCAATCAATTGTTGCCCCTGTACGGTAAAATTAACCGGCCACCGTTTTTGTGGTAGATCTATACTGTTGGCGTTTGCATCAAAGTAAAACCTGCTGTTTTTGTAATCTAACGTAACCGCGCCGTAATTAAGCAACGTAGTGCCTATGCGGGGTGTGGTATTAGTT
>Ga0265798_10005026_pt1 | contig 17992 bp, 17 predicted proteins | sample P3T30metagenome_FD_192430 | JGI IMG/M metagenome (GOLD analysis project Ga0265798, IMG submission 192430) | Plant litter microbial communities from East Loma Ridge, Irvine, California - P3 T30 | ecosystem: Environmental > Terrestrial > Plant litter > Unclassified | place: USA: California... | reverse complement strand
CGAGCTATCTTATGAAGAGATTGCACAACAATTAGACCTGCCCCTGGGTACCGTTAAAGCGCAATTGTTTAGGGCCAAGTACCTTTTAGGCAATATTATTAACCGTATAGACCGCTAAATGGACGCCGGACTTATCCTCAAATATTTTCCTGAAATAACCGAACAGCAACAGGAGCAATATGCTCAACTGGCCGGGTTATATCCTTACTGGAACCAGCAGATCAACGTGATATCGCGTAAGGATATGGATTCGTTATACGAGCGCCATGTGCTGCACTCGTTAGGCATCGCCAAGGTGATGGGCTTTCTACCCGGCGAACAGGTGCTGGATGTAGGCACAGGCGGTGGTTTTCCGGGTATACCGCTGGCTATCATGTTTCCTGAAACCAGTTTTCACCTGGTCGATTCGATAGGCAAGAAGATTAAAGTGGTGCAGGAAGTAGCGCAGGCGCTTGGCTTGCAAAACGTAAAAGCATCGCACATGCGTGCCGAGCAGGTGCCGGCTAAATTCAATTTTGTGGTATCGCGTGCGGTAACGCAGCTTAAAGATTTTTATCCCTGGGTAAAAGGGAAATTTGAAAAGAAATCGGGCAAGCAGCTGGCCAACGGCATACTGTATTTAAAGGGGGGAGACCTTGAACGGGAAATTGCCGAATCGGGTTTGGCCGTTCAGCAATACTTCCTGAAGAACTACTTTGAGGAAGAGTTCTTCGAGACTAAGCAGGTGATATATGTGAAGTGTTAAATGCCTGTCTTATAAAATTTTTAAGCCTTTTTCGTTTATATTTACTTTAGGTATTCAGCGAATTTTCATTTGCACAAATTAGCATCCTGCCGATTTTGGTTTAATAAAATTTGCTATATTTTTAAATCGTATTGTCTCCAATTCAATAAAAGATTTTTGTGCTGCTGTAACCGCAACTTTAACCGGCGTTGAGGATTGAATTCTAGATGTTCGCGTCTGTGCTTCTTTTCCTCTCAGCATTATTGTCAATGTGTTAGGTTTCGGCTCCCGGCCGGTTCTCTTTTTCGTGCCTAAATTCAAACCTCCCCAACTTTTTATCTGACCGGCTGCATCTTTCACAACAGGTCCTTCTATCGCCAAAACAAATCCCATGGTATAATCCCCTGGCGTTGTGTTAACCATTTTTTTGTAAGACAAAAAACACTTAATCAATTCCTTATCAGTTTCAGCGCTTAAGCTTTCGGTTACGTGCACGTTCCCCAACGTACGGTCGTTATTTATTTTAAAAGCTACCATGCTGAAACCTGCCGTTTTGTTAGCAATAGCTATTGGCGGATAAGTGAAATGGCTGGCAAGGTGCTGCGTAAGATTACTGAACTTTTCGTAATTGATGCTGAATTTGGTTTTAGCACCTGATAGTTGCTTAACCGTATCAGGATTAATACCGGAGCCCTTTTGGCTTATTTGCTTTACTTTACCCGATTCATTGTAAACCCGCGGTTCCGGAAATTTTACCGGATTAACTACAGGTGGCGGAAAAGGCGCTACACCAATTGTTTTCGACGGTTTTAGCGCAGAGGGTGGCGGAGGCGGCGGAGGCAACTTGCTGCCTTTGTACACCGATTTTAGCGCAGAGGGCGGCGGTGGCGGCGGTATGTCGTGGCTTTTAATGCTGGATGGTTTAACCGGCGGCGGCGGGGGTGTAGGGAATACCAGGCTGGTAGTAGTAGCAGAAGCTGTGGTGGTTTCGACACCAATGCCGAAATTTTGCATCAGGTGTTTTCTGTCCAAAGCCGTCAATGTTTGGGCAGTATAGATCATTTTCTTGCCCGGGTAACCCTTAATTTCCAGTTTTTCGGTTATGCCGGTCATGCCGTTGCTGGTCACCTTTAGCCGTAACTTTCGGGCTACGGAATCGACAGGAACACTGCTGTTTTTCAGCTCATTCAGCCCAATCTTAATCCACCCATAATCCTTGCTAAAAGCCATGGTAGAGGCGCACAGCAGACCTGCGCACAAGGGCAGGGCCACAAGGTAGTTTAGCCTGACTAACCTACCCGAACGTTTTTGGTAAAGCTTCATTATTCTTGATTTTAAAAGTTGCTTGTTAGAAAACTGGTGTGCAAACGGCACACCGCTGCTGTGGTAGGCCTGGGCAATCAGGAAGTCTACGTAGTTGTCCTGATTATACTTGTTGGTTACGGCGCAGCGGTCGGCCTCAAACTCGTGCAGGGCTTTCAGGCTGTTTTGCAGCAGGTATACCACCGGATTAAACCAATTGATAATTTTGAGCACCTCGGTAAACATGATATCCCAGCTGTGTTTCTGGCGTATGTGCACCATTTCATGGCGCAGCATTACCTCATTCATATCACCAGATTTATCCACAAATAAATACCCGAAAAACGAGAATGGCGTATGTTCATCATCCACATAAACCAGCGTATGATTTTTTCTGGGTTGCCTTTTATTTCGAAAAACTAATTTTAAGAGGCTATAAAGCTTTATGGCCAGGTAAACGAACATTGATACCGATACGGTAAGGTAAAGCGCTTGTAGAGCTTTATTTGCGGTTAAAAACGATTCCTGAGTAGGAGTGGAAGTGGCCATCATTTCAGCATAATTCACGATGACTGCGTTTTTGCCTTGCTTAACGGGCGCGGCCTGAGCCTCGGGCCGGTTAAACTGCACCAGCGGAATCACAAAACAAAGTACCGTGATGGCCAGCAGGTAAATGCGGTTAGCGGTATAAAAAGTTTGTTTGCGGAACAGCAGCCAATAGCAGCCGTAAGCCACAGCGAGGTACAAATTAGCCTCTAAAAGGTAATGCAGCCAGCTCATCATCATTTGTCTTTATTGCGGCTCCGTTCGGCCAGTAAAATTAATTCTGCCAGTTCGCTCAGGTTTAGCTTTTGCTCTTTCACCAGGTAGGAGACCAGGCTTTTGTACGAGTTGTTAAAATAGCTCTTGATCACCTTATCGAAAGCAAATTTCTTGTAATCTTCTTCGCTCACGATAGGGAAGTACACGTGCGAATTTCCATACGCTTTGTGGTCAACAAATCCTTTACTCTCCAGCACCCGCACCACGGTGCTTACGGTGTTATAGGCCGGCTTTGGGTCGTCGAGCATCTTGTCTAAAATTTGCTTAACAATGGCCTCTTTCAACTGCCATAAAATCTGCATTACTTGTTCCTCTGCTTTAGTTAATTCTTTCATCATTTTTTCGGGGCAAAACGCTAACTGTTTTTATAGTTTCAGTAAACTGTATAAGTAGTTTTCAAACTGTTTTTATAGTTCGCATAGTCAAATATGCTACTATTTTTATAGTTTACCAACTATTTTAATAGTTTTATATTGTAACGTATTGATTACCAGTATAAATAGTTTTGGGTGTATTTACCCGATCATAGGCACATTAGCTTTCAATGCTTCTAAAGGCACATTTTCGCATATTGCTGCCATGATAATGTATGCTACTCTTTAGGGTACCGGTTTTTGGTTCTTTTAATATTGCGTTCGCTTTAGTAGCCCAAAATTTCTATTTTTAAAGCCAATCTATATGTCACTTAAACACCAAATAGCGCTTACTTTTTTAAAAGGCATAGGCGCTACCTTATCACGTTCTATACTGGCTTACTTTGGCAATGCCGAAGATGTATTTAAGGTGCCGCCCGGTCGCCTCAAAATGGTACCGGGCATAGGCGCCAAAATTGTAGATCAGCTCAACCTGAGCGAGGCCCTCCACAAGGCCGAACTCGAGCTGGAGTATGTAGAAAAGAACAATATTGATGTGATCTTTTTCACCGATGAGCGCTACCCAAAAAAGCTCCGGAACTGCAACGATGCGCCCATCCTGTTATATAGTAAAGGGAATGCCAACCTCAACCAGCAACGCATTGTTAGTATTGTAGGCACCCGTAACGCTACCGACTACGGTCGTGCCCTATGCAAACAACTTCTCGAAGATCTGCAGCAATATGATGTACTGGTGGTAAGCGGACTGGCGCTGGGCATTGATGTAGCCGCCCACAAAGAAAGTCTGCGCCTTAACATCCCTACGGTAGGCGTACTGGGCCATGGACTCGACAGGCTGTACCCCAACCAGAACCGCACCGTGGCCGATAAGATGCTGCTTAACGGAGGCTTGCTCACCGAGTATCCATCCGGCACCAAACCCGACCGCGAAAACTTCCCCCAGCGTAACCGTATTGTAGCTGGCATGGCCGATGTAACGGTGGTGATAGAAGCCGGACTTAAAGGAGGCGCACTCATCACTGCCGAAATTGCCAATTCTTATAACCGCGATGTATTTGCTTTCCCGGGCCGTATTACCGACGAATATTCGGAAGGCTGTAATTTTCTAATCCGTAACAATAAGGCCGGACTGCTCTCCTGCGCAGCCGATTTGGCGTTTCTGTTAGGTTGGGATAGCCCTTCAACCGGCAAGTCAAAGTCTAAGCAAAGCCAATTTACGCTGCCTATCGACTTAACCACCGAGGAACGAACCATATGGGAAACCCTGCAACAGCAAAACGCGCCTGTAGCCATAGATGATTTGAGCATACGCCTTAACATGCCCGTAAGCCAATTGGCCATGAACCTGCTCAACATGGAAATGCAGGGCTACATCAACGCCCGGCCCGGTAAAATGTATGTGATCAGTTAAAGCCTCAATTCGTGGTTCAGCGTCTTATTGTGTATTCTTAACGCTGTGCTCCTGATTCTCTTTCGGGCGTTGCCTTCGGCCCGGGCTATACACTGCAAGTCCTCGTTACGCTATGCTGCACTGTGGGCTTTCCGTTGCTATCCCTAACGCAATTGCAGTCATTATAATTGGTGTTTTAGTCAGGGCTGTGTGATTCTATCATTGCATTAAATGCAAAATAAGGTATGTGCGCAATAAAAGCTACCTTTGAAGCAGTGCTGCTGTTGAGGGAGTAAAGGCTCGCCAGCGCACCCGGCCGGGAGCTGGCCTTGTGGGCAAAGGCAGGGATTGTGCGGGCTTGGCCTTTTGCTACTTTGTGGCTAAGACAAAGTAGTAGCCGCTGCGGCAATGAGCAGACGAAGTAAGCTATCAGCACAAACCGAAGTTCAAAAAGCACTAATTAACCAACGTGTTCATTGGGAAAGTAATAATCTTCACAAAATCGCTCGAATGAAAGGATGAGCATAATTACTGCCTGCTTGCGCTTTTCAAAAACATATTAAGGTCTTAAGCTGCCTATCAACGCGAACGAAGTATAATCTCTTTTCAGGGTGCGGTATAATAAGTAATTACGCCAGTTTCGTGGCTTACTTCCTGCCAGCTATCTGCATCTTCAAAAACTACAACAATAGCTGTGCAGGGTGGCACTTCGCGCAGTTTGCCGGTAAGGCTGAGCAATAAATAGGCAATACCGGGGTTATGGCCCACCAGAGCGGCAAAGGCTATGGTATCGTTAAAGTGGTTAATCGTATTAAGCAGGGTTTTTTCACTTGCTTCGTAAATGGTTCGGCTTAACCTGGTGGTAGGAAGTCTTAACTGACTTGCAATAATGTTAGCCGTAGTGGTGGTACGTATTGCCTGGCTGCTAATAATTTCATCGGGTATAAGGCCGTCGGCGTCCAGCTTTTGAGCCAGGCGGGTAACATCGGTTATGCCTTTTGCCGATAGTGCTCGGTAAAAATCTCCCTGTTCGGCAAAGCTTTCAGCCTCTGCATGCCTGATGAGCAGTAGTTTCTTCATTATTTAAAACATTAATATTGGCAGGTTTTATATTTAACCGCAATATCAATCTTTTAGAAGATATATCCTATAGATAAGCCTGCAGTGCGGGTACGCGTTTTATATTCCGTACGTTTTTCGGGATTAATGTTGGCCAAACCCAAGTCGTAATTAAAATTAAACGATATTTTATTTAGCTGCAGGCCAATAATTCCGTTCACTCCATAATCAAAAGCTTTAAAAGCGTTGTAATTGGTACTACTAAATTCAATGTCCGAATCGTACCGTTGCTGAATGCTTGCGGGGACTCTTCCCGAACTTACCAGCGGATCGTAGGCTTTAAACCTGCCGTTAATAGCTTTCGATACAAAGGGCCCGGCACCCACAAATAAACTACCTTTACCTAAGGGTACATGATAAATCAAATTAACAGGCACTTGCAGGTAGTAAATACGAGCTTTGCCGTAGATATCTGAAATAACATCGTCGTCGGCATAACTCATAAAAGTGCTGCCACCTTTTCCAGTATACATTACCGCAGGCTGCAAAGAAAACTTGCCAAGTCTCAAGTCGGCAAACACTCCTCCCTGAAAACTTACTAAGGTGTTACTGCGGTTAAAATTAGGGTTATCTTTATTTGACCGGGCAAAGTTAGATGCATTGAAGCCTCCCTTAATACCGAGTGTTACACTTTGTGCCGATGCCGACAATATGCTCAATAGCAATCCTGCTGATAAGATTAGTTTATATATCATTTGAAATTGGTTGTATATACTATACGTAAGAAGTAAACCTAACGTAACAGTGTTATTGGGAGTAAATGTTTAGAGTGCCTTTAATTTAGAGTGGCTTGAAATCATAATTTACTATTCAAGATAGCGGATCTTGATCTCTTATAAAGATAAACGCCACATTAATAACCTTTCGCCTGACGGTTGTATTTGTAATGAGAACATGAACCTGAACCCGTGGTGCCGGGGTTGTTCAGGGTAAACTTTACAGGGTACCGTTTGAAGCCAAAGTAGCTATTGAGTGGTACACTAATTTAGCATGAACAATGACAAACCTGAAGATCTGGTTTGTCTGTGTATATCATCAAATGCGTTAAGGATTGCAGTAGTACATTTAAAGAGTTTTCCATGGGCTCACCCACTCCTAAAAATCCGGACACTTACTCGCAAAACAACGTTTACATAATAACAAACGACTCAAAAGATCCAACAGGGATTAACGGGGGGCTGTTTTCTTCAGAAAACACTATTGCCTATAACGTCGGTAATAGCCAATAAGGTTGTGGGACAGGTTGAAGTTAAACACCCGAAGACAATACTGAATTTAAGGGTCGTTTTGAAGCCAGTGTTTGCCGTTAAATAAGCCTGAACTATAAGCTGGAATTCAAGAAATTGGCCAAAGGCTGCTCGGGCATATCATTCATGCATTTGAAGTGGCCGAGCGGGCACCTTTCCTGACCAAATTTTGAACATGGACGGCAGGGTAGTTCAATGCCGGCTACCAGGGCTCGGTCTATTTGGTAGGGCTGTACACCCAATAACTCAGGCACGGTGCTACCCCAGATAGAGGCAATGGGAATGTTGAAAGCTTCGGCAATGTGAGTAAGGCCGGTATCAAAACCTATTAACCGTTTGGCCTGCGAGGTAAGGTAAACCGATTCATCCAGCGTGGTAATGCCGCAGGCATTGTATACCTTGCTACCTAAGGCAGCGGCAATTTCGTTACCGTTTGCTTTTACATCGTTACCGCCTAACAATACAATAGGCATATTAATTTGCCTGCATAGGCTAATAATTTTGGCGTTGGGCATGCGTTTGGTAAAATGCGTAGCGCCAATGACAAAGGCTACAAAGCCTTGCTGGTGGGTAACAGGCAAAAGATTGGCTAAGTTGTATTGATTTTTGATGTAGTAGTTGATGGGGTGCCCATCATTTACCACACCTAAAGGTTTCACGGCTTTTAAATACCTGTCAACCAGATGAACCGGCGGCACCAGCTTTAAATTAAACTTTAAGCTGAGCCATTTACGTAAACGTTGTTTATCATAAGTGAACGATTTGATCCCTGTGCGCAGTTTGATAATGCTGGTGCGCAGGTTGGTGTGCAGATCAACCAGGTAATCGTATTGTTCGGCCTTAATATCTTTAATGGTATCGCTCAGGCTGGGTTTCAGCAGCAGCAGTTTATCCAGGTGGGGGTTGTTATCATAAATATACCGGAATGCTGGCTTGGTTAAAAAGTGAATTTCGGCATCAGGCAATTGCTGCTTGAGGCAACGCACCACCGGGGTGGTATAAATTATATCGCCCATGGAGCTAAAGCGGATCACCAGTATCTTCATTGCCGTGCGGTTAACTAAGCATCAGGACAATTGGTTCCTGATCTTTTGTATAATAGAGGTAGAGGAATACCCCTCCACAAAGTTAATGGTTTTTACCTCGCCGCCGTTGGCTATCACTTCTTTACCGCCTACAATGTTTTCTATCTGGTAGTCGGCCCCTTTCACTAAGATATCGGGCAGTAGGGCAGTAATCAAATTTAAGGGGGTGTCTTCTTCAAAAAGAACCACTGCATCTACAAAGAACAATGCTGCCAGCAGCGCTGCCCGGCTATCCTGCCCGTTCACTGGCCGGTCAGGTCCTTTCAGGCGACTAACCGAGGCATCGGCATTAAGGCCGATGATGAGCTTGTCGCCCAGTTCGGCGGCTTTGGCCATGTAGGTGATATGGCCGATGTGCAACAAGTCGAACACCCCATTAGTAAACACTACTTTTTTATCTTCCTGCTTCCACTGCGTAATCCGCTCCTGCAGGGTAGGCAGGTCGGTGATTTTAAAAAGCAGCAGTTTTTCGAGATCGGGTTGCATGGTGATTAAAGGTATAAATTTTATTGCTGATAAACCGTTCAACACCTTGATCCGGGTCAAAAACAGGCTACTCTAATAAAATGTAATTTTTTGAACTTTTATGAAGAATATGTGCGGTTTTACGTGGATATTTGTAATTATTTGAACCTTAATTACCCCGTTCCATGTCCTGCAAAATTTCTGTCAAGGTAGTTGTAGCGCTGCCCACACGGCGTATCACAATAGCGGCTGCATGGTTGGCCAATTCGCAGGCTTCTTCTACACTTAGGCCCGATGCTATGAAGTACGCCATAGTGGCCAGTACAGTATCGCCTGCGCCGGTTACATCAAAAACTTCAGTAGCTTTTACGGGTAAAAGCTTGTAAGTGAGTTCGCTAACAATAGCCATACCTTCTTCAGATAGGGTAACTACGAGATATTCTACACCGGTTTGCTCAAAGATGGTCTTGGCGGCCACCTGCAAATGTTCAATGGTTTTAATTTTTTCGGCTTTGGCGGCTTCGGTTAGTTCTTTACGGTTAGGTTTAATGATGTAAGTGTCTTTATACTTACTGTAATTCAAGCCTTTAGGGTCAACAATGATTTTTTTGCCTTGCTGGTTGATGGCTTCTACCAATCGCTGAGTTAGGGAAGGGGAGAATAAGCCTTTGTTATAATCTGAGAACAATACAATGTCGGTCTGTGCTATGCAGTCTTTTAATTTATCAAGTAACTCATCTTCAAGGTTTACGGCTACAGCGTCGGTCACTTCGCGGTCTACCCGTACCAGTTGGTGACTGCCGGCCAGTACGCGTGTTTTTACCGTAGTAGGGCGGCTGCTATCTTTAATAATACCACAAGTATCAATACCCTCCTGCTCCAAAATAGCAGTAAGTTGATTGCCCGAAATATCATCGCCCACCAAACCACCTAAAACCACCTTAGCACCTAAGGAAATGAGGTTTTGGGCTACGTTAGCCGCACCACCCAGAGTGGTAGATTCGCTTTTTACATTCACTACCGGCACCGGGGCTTCGGGCGAGAGGCGCGTGGCATCGCCCCATACATAATGGTCGATCATCAGATCGCCAATGACTAAAATGTTGGGCTGCTTGCCCGTTTCAATAACAGTGCGTAATTTATCTATCAGCATCTATTGCGTAAAGTATGTGTTGAACTGACGGTATTAACGTTTAACCGGCTGATTTGCTTTTTTATGCAAAAATATTTCCCGTAAATGCTGTAAATCAAGCGCATTTAAGCAGTTTTCTTTGGTTACCCCGCCTTTGCGGGCCGCCAAAATACCATAAGCCATATCATGAAAGCCCTCTAACCGGTGTGCATCGGGGTTTATGGAAAGCATGACGCCTTTTTCTATAGCGTACTGGCACCACCGCCAGTCGAGGTCTAACCTGAATGGGTTGGCGTTTATTTCAATTGCCACATTATTGGCTGCACAGGCGTCAATAACCTTTTGATAATCAATTTCGTACCCTTTACGGCTCAGCAGTAAACGACCGGTGGGGTGCCCCAATATAGTAGTGTAAGGATTTTCGACTGCCTTAATAATGCGTGAGGTAGCCTTGTCTTTGTCCATCTTAATGTTAGAATGTATTGAGGCGACTATGAAATCAAAGCGTTCTAGTATCTCATTGGGGTAATCAAGCGAACCATCGCCTAAAATGTCAGACTCAATGCCTTTAAATATATGAAAATCAGTAATCTTCTTATTCAGATGGTCAATTTCCTCATGCTGCTGTAAAACACGCTCAGTACTCAATCCTTTGGCGTAAACTGCACTTTTACTATGATCGCAAATGCCCAGGTAGGTCAGCTTCATCTCATCCCGGCAATATAATGCCATTTCCTCAAGGGTATTAATACCATCGCTCCATGTGCTGTGGTTGTGCAGGGCACCTTTAAGATCGTAAAAGTCGATTAGGTCGGGCAGGTTATTGGCTTCGACCTTGTTAATGAAGGTGATACCTTCGCGCAGTTCGGGTGGCATCCAGGGCAGGCTTGCCTTTTTGTAGATGAACTCCTCGCCTTCCGGCTGATCAACCAAGTCGTTAATTCGCTCATTTACAGCAGAAACGTGGTCTTCACTACCGGTGTAAGTAAACAAATCACGGTAGAAAAAGCGTTTCTCAGTGACTATAAGGTCTACCAACAAACCATTGGCGGTTTCACCGTTTACATGGCAGTCTTTAACGGTAGTCTTGTTGAGCAGAGTAGAGGTTTCCAGGTCATTTAATACCAGTTCAGGGTCGCGGCTTCCTATCACAATACTTAATTCCGATATTACCTCGCAGCAACGGCGGTAATCGCCCGCAAACTCAATTAATGCGCCCGGGAACATGCCTTTTAGCATTACCATTAGCTCGTCTGCCTCATGCTTTGCTTGCGCATACAGGAACTTGCCATTGCTGGCCATCCGGAATTCCAACACGCGTTTTATTTCTTCCTGCGTCTTGATACCGAAGCCTTTAGCCTCAACCAAGCGGTTCTCGTTACAGGCGTAGTAAAGCTCCCCAGTATTTTCAATACCCAGATCGCGCCAAATAATAGCCACCTTTTTCGGCCCTATACCTTTTATATGCAGCATTTCTATCACCCCCTCTGGGGTAGCCTGCAGCAAGTCTTCCAGGTCTTTGATGGAGCCGGTTTCGAGCAGTTCTTTAATGTAGGCGGCTAGGCTTTTACCTATACCGTCAATCTGCGTAATTTCTTCGGGAGTCTTGCCAGATAGCTTGTAAGGCAGCTTATCAATCTTAAAAGCGGCATTGGCTACCGAGCGTATTTTGAAAGAATTTTGCTCATGCAGCTCCATTAATTGAGCTAACAGTTTAAGGCGACCGGCTATTGGTTTATTTTCCATAATGAGGAGTAGTGGCCGTAAAAATACAAAAGCCATTCAAATGAAATGGGTTTCTTAGCATTTTGTTATTAAAGCCAAAGTATAACTCCTTAAGCCGTTTCAGTGCTCTAGAAATTACAGATAAATACAAATACACACTTAAAACCTCGCGAAAAGTACAAATAATTACAAAAAAATAGATTTGAGAATCGAGATAGCAAAAGCTTTCACTTAATGAGTGAAATTAAAATTTCGCTCATAAAAAAAAGCCACCTTTTAGGTGGCTTTAAAATTTGTATATCGTGCGCTTATTTAACTTCGGTCAAAAATGGCAAACGTGCCTGTGGGATACGCATCATTTGCTTAATGCCTTTCAATTGCTCATAGTACTGGTAACTTTCGCCCAATTCGGCTTTGGCAAAGTGAGTGCTTACGCGGCTTTGGATATCGCTGCCAAAGCTTTTAAATAAACTTTTTTGCTCAGGATAGCCTACTACCTTATAGTCGGTAATTTTTGCTTTTTTAGCGGCACTTGCAACGGCATCGTTAATGCTGCCCAGCCGGTCAACCAAGCCTATTTTGATGGCTTGCTCGCCGGTCCATACGCGGCCCTGACCAATGCTGTTAATGTAAGCTTGAGTTTTGTTGCGGCCTTTCGCTACTGCACTGGTAAAATCGCCATAGCCCCGGTTCACTTCATCTTGTAATATAGCACGCTCTTCAGGAGTTAGCGGGCGGGTGGCATCGCCTAAATCGGCGTACTTGCCGGTTTTCACACCATCAAAGGTGATACCTAATTTGCCGTTCAAAAACTTTTGCATGTTAGGCAATATGGCAAATATGCCTATAGAGCCGGTAATGGTGTTAGGTTCGGCAATGATAGAATCGGCTGCGCAGGCAATGTAATAACCGCCCGATGCAGCATAATCGCCCATGGATACAATAACCGGTTTTACCTGTTTGGTCAAACTTACCTCGCGCCAGATGACATCGCTGGCTAAAGAACTGCCGCCGGGTGAGTTTACCCGTAAAACCACCGCTTTTACATTATCATCTAACCGTACCTTGCGTAATGCGGCTGATATTTTATCTGAACCAATGGTGTTGTCGTCGCCATCGCCGCCGGTTATTTCGCCCGAAGCGTAGATCATGGCAATTTGGTTGCCTGAAGATTTGCTGCCATCATCGCTGGTCTTGCTGCCATTATCCTTAGCATATTCAGCCAGGCTAATGCCGCTCAGGTCTTTCTTTAAATCAGTGTTGGTGAGCTTTTTGAGTTCGTTCAGCACTTCGTCTTTGTATTTCAACCCATCTACCAGTTTGTATTGCAGGGCGTCGGCAGGGTAGTGTATAGTTAAATTGTTAGCCATGCTGTACAGGCTGTCTTTGCTTAAATGGCGGGCAGTGCTTACCCCGGCTAAAAATTGGTTGTATAATGAGCCTAAGTAAGCAGTAACCTGCAAGCGATTGGCATCGCTCATTTTTTCTAAAAAGAAAGGTTCTACAGCGCTCTTATAAGTTCCTACTTTAATGATCTGAGCTTCGATGCCTAATTTATCTAAAGCACCCTTGAAGAAGGTAACCTGCGAACTCATGCCTTTGAACTCGAAAATACCTTTAGGATTAATATAAACTTTATCGGCTACAGAGGCCAGGTAGTAAAAGCCCTGGGTGTAAACTTCAGAATAGGCAATGATGAATTTTTTAGATTTTTTAAAGTCGATTAGTGCGTTACGTATTTCTTCGGTAGTAGCCTGGCCGCCCGTCATATAGCTATCGGTCAGGAAAATGCCTTTTATATGATCATCATTTTTGGCTTTTTTAATGCTGGCTAAGATATCGTTAAGGCCGATGCTCTTATCTTCATCAAAACCTAAAAACCCGAGTGAGGACAAAGGGTTATTGGGTGTACGTTCGGGAATGGCGGTTTTAAAAGATATATTAAGCACAGAGTTGTCATCAACCGTTACGTCTTTATCACTTGCGGCTGATGCAATCAACCCTATAACCACGCAGATCATGATGACACCAACTACTATAAAACCTACTATGCTGGCCAGTACGAACTTGAAAAATTGTTTCATTAACTATTTTAAATAATTTATCTATGCAAACTTAATAATTGGCTGCATATAAACTTTAGAGCCAACTATATAATATTTGTTACAACATGATAAACGTTTATTTGTTATTAGGCAGTAATTTAGGAAACAGGCTATCGTATTTGCAAGAGGCTGCCCGGTATATAAACGAGCAAACCGGGCATATTATCAAGCAGTCGGCGGTGTATGAAACCCAAGGCTGGGGTAACACCGATGTGCCCGACTACCTGAACCAGGTATTATTGCTGCAAACCGGTGTGTTGCCGCACGATTTGTTAAATAAATTGTTGCAAATTGAATTGATACTGGGCCGCGAACGCCTTGAGAAGTGGGGTGCGCGCACCATTGATATTGATATACTGTTTTATGGAAATGAGGTTATTAATGATCCTGATTTGATTGTTCCGCACCCTCAGTTACCTAACCGCCGCTTTACTTTGGAGCCACTGGCCGAGATTGCGCCTAATTTTATACACCCGGTGTTACACAAGACGATTAGCTCACTCAAAATTGAGCTAAATGATGATTTGCAAGTAAAAAAATATATTTTTGAATAACAATTATAATAACCTTATGGCAGAAGCGCTATCTAACCCCGAACCTGATCTTTCTTTTTTGTACGAAATTGCTGATGGAAGTGATGATTTTATTGTAGAATCGATAGACATGTTTTCGCAGCAAACGCCTCAATTGCTTGAGGAAATAGGTCGGGGCATTAGCGATCAAAATTGGTCGGTAGTGGGAGCGGCTGCCCATAAGCTTAAACCCAACCTGGGCTTTTTTGGTATGCATACCCTACAGCAAATGATGGGCGATATTGAGCACTTGGCGAAAGGTGGTGTGCCTGATGCTGGTATTGTTACAGAAAAATACACTACTGCAAAAGGGATGATTGAAGAGAATTTGGTAAGGTTGCAAGTGATTAAGGCGGAGAAGTTAGGGTAAGCTCTCTAATTTGCCATTTCGGACGACAGTGAGAAATCTTATATGGGTAGTTTAGGTTCTGCTTTTGAACTTTAAATGGTAGTGATTAACAACCTTCGTCTGCTCTTGGCCGCAGAGGCCCATTACTTTTTGTCTTGATACAAAAAGTAACAAAAAAATCAAGCCATCGCAATCCCTGCCTTTGCCCGCTAGGCCAACTCCCGGCCGGGTGCGCTGGCAGGCCCTCGCTTTTTTTAATAGTAGCCTTTGCTACGCAAAGCCCCACACTATATCATTGCGAGTGTAGCGCTGCAATCGCACGCGTTTTATACTTTGCATGCGTGCGGTTGCCGCGTCGCTATCGCTCCTCGCAATGACATTAGTGGATTATGTGTTGTGGAGATTAAATGCTTTACTTATGCAGGAACTACCTTGAACGTGTAGCTTTCCATAATTAAGTTGGCCAACAGGTTTTTGCATGCTTCTTCGGTTTTGGCTTTTGCTACCTCTTCGGTTTCGGCTTCAATTTCTAGGGAAATGTGTTTGCCAATGCGTACGTTTTGAATTTCGGCCAAACCCAGGTTTTTCATGCTGCCGGTTACGGCTTTACCTTGAGGGTCAAGTATTTCTTTTTTAGGCATTACGTCTATTTCGGCCTGAAACTTCATGATTTTACTAATTTGAGTTGTATGATAGATAAAGCGATATACATCACGATGATCGCCGGTACGGCTGCAAATTTAAAAAACAATATTAAAATTGCCGAAAACATGAGCAGTATATAACGATAAATATTGCGCTGTACATCGCGGTTCTTAAATTTGAGCGACATCAACGGCAATTCCAATACCAGCAGCGTACACATGATAATCACAAAGAACGCCAGGAAAAACGGGTTTAGGATGTAATCGGTAAAAAAGGAGTAGTGCTCTTTCAAGATCAACGGGAACGAACCGATCAGGATAGCGTTGGCAGGCGTGGGCAGGCCAATAAAGCTATCGGTCTGGCGTATATCGTTATTAAACTTAGCCAGCCTGAGTGCCGAAAATACCGGGATCATGAACGATATGAAGTTCAAATATTCGCTTACCCCATTAATTTGAGGGGCTTGTAAAAACAAGCGGTACATGATGAAGGAGGGCAGTACACCGAAGCTTACCAAATCGGCCAGCGAATCAAGGTCTTTGCCTATAACGGAGAATGACTGCAATACCCGCGAGGCTAAACCGTCGAAGAAATCGAAGATAGCAGCTAAAAATATACAGTAGGCAGCAAATATCAGGTTGTCTTGTAAAGTAACAAAAACTATCCCTACGCAGCCGCTAAACAGGTTGGCGCAGGTAATAGCGTTGGGTACATGCTTTTGAACGCGTTTCCTCATTTCGGGGCTCAAGATAGCCAATAATTATTAAGGTAAGATGAAGTTATTGCGCTTTTAGGTAAATGCTAAGGTTGTTTTGGGGTCGAAAAGATCAAAGTATGTCTATGCGAGCAACAGCGTGGCAATAGCACGCGCTTAGATAAGCGCCTTGCAATTGCCACGTCGCTATCGCTCCTCGCAATGACAATAGGGAGGAAACAAAAAACGTCATTGCTTTTTGCAATGACGTTTTTAACTTCTTATTATAAAGAACTTAGGAGTTCATCGATACTAAAAACTCTTCGTTGCTGCGGGTACCGCGTATTTGCGATTGCATAAATTCCATAGATTCTACAGAGTTCATGTCAGACAAGTGATTACGCAGTATCCAGATGCGTTGCAGGGTATCGCGGTCTAACAACAGGTCGTCGCGACGGGTGCTTGACGCCGTAATGTCGATAGCAGGGAAGATACGTTTGTTAGATAATTTACGATCCAATTGTAACTCCATGTTACCCGTACCTTTAAACTCTTCAAAAATTACCTCATCCATTTTAGAACCGGTTTCGGTTAAGGCGGTGGCAATAATGGTTAACGAGCCGCCATCTTCAATGTTACGGGCCGCTCCAAAGAAGCGTTTCGGTTTGTGTAAGGCGTTAGCATCCACACCACCCGATAATATTTTACCTGATGCCGGTGCCACTGTGTTATAAGCACGGGCTAAACGGGTGATAGAATCTAACAAAATAACTACATCATGACCGCACTCTACCATACGCTTGGCTTTTTCGAGCACAATGTTGGCAATTTTTACGTGACGCTCGGCCGGCTCATCAAACGTTGATGATACCACCTCGGCGCGTACGCTGCGGGCCATATCGGTAACCTCCTCGGGGCGCTCATCAATCAATAAGATAATCAAATAAACCTCGGGGTGATTTTTGGCAATAGCATTGGCTACATCCTTTAATAACATGGTTTTACCTGTTTTAGGCTGGGCCACAATTAAACCACGCTGACCTTTACCAATAGGAGAGAACAGGTCCATAATACGGGTAGAGTAATTACTCGCATCGGTAAATAGGTTCATTTTTTCGGATGGGAACAGCGGCGTTAAGTGATCGAAAGGTACACGGTCGCGCACTTCGGCAGGTATGCGGCCGTTAATGGCTTCTACACGTACCAAAGGGAAATATTTTTCACCTTCTTTAGGAGGGCGGATGCTACCACGCACCGTATCGCCGGTTTTTAAGCCAAACAGCTTAATTTGCGATTGCGATACATAAATATCATCGGGCGAGGTTAAATAGTTGTAATCTGATGAACGCAAAAAGCCGTAACCATCGGGCATAATTTCCAGTACACCTTCGTTAACTATGACGTTATCAAAGTCCATATTAATGGCTTCCTGGTTGCTTTTGGTTTGTTGCTGTATGCTGGTTTCGCGGTTGCCGTCGCGTTCGCGGCCGTTGTTATTTTCACGAGGCTCGCGGGTTTCACGGGTGTTGTTGCCATCGCCACGGGGTTCGCGGGTATTGGTGCGGGGTTCGCGGGTATTTTCACGGGGCTCACGTTCACGGGGTTCGCGGACACCTTCCTGCGGGCGGCGTTCAAATTTAGGAGTGCGGGCGGGTGCGGCAGCATTATCGTCGGTAGCAGCAGCAGTGGGCGCACTTTCGTTTACCGTTTCAATAGCCTGCACATCGTTAGGGGTACCCGCCTGGCTGGTTTCGGCCTGTACAATAGGCTCTGGAGCTGCAAATAAATCTGCAGCGCTGGCAGCAGCGGGCTGGGCATCTTTAACGGCGCCTGCCTTGGTTTTCACGGTACGTGTACGTTTGCGTGGCTTATCATCGCCTTCGCTATCTTCGCCAGCTGTAGTTTCTTCAGCAGCTGGTGTATTTTTATCGGTATAATTATTTTGTAAGGCCGATTGCTGTTCCCTTGCGGTCTCAATCAGCTTTTCTTGTTCAACAATACGGGTAACGAGCTGGGCCTTGCGCAGTTCGTCTGCTTCGGCAATACCCAAATCTTTAGCCATTTGACGCAGTTCGGACACTAATTTGTCGTTCAATTCGTGTGTATCAGGCATGGAGAAGAAATATAATTCAAAAGGGATTATTTAATGTATAAGAAAATTAGTCTTGCTGCTGTAATGCACCTTGAAAAAATACTTTTGGATATTTATAAACAACGTGGGAATTTTACAACTTTTCTTTAG
>Ga0265798_10005025_pt1 | contig 17994 bp, 17 predicted proteins | sample P3T30metagenome_FD_192430 | JGI IMG/M metagenome (GOLD analysis project Ga0265798, IMG submission 192430) | Plant litter microbial communities from East Loma Ridge, Irvine, California - P3 T30 | ecosystem: Environmental > Terrestrial > Plant litter > Unclassified | place: USA: California... | reverse complement strand
CTTCGTCGGGGCTCGCAGAACACCGATATTCATGCTCTTCGGCCACAGAGCGAATGAAAGCCGTAGCGATTGCCGTTTCTGTGATATTGCCATCGGAATCCGGCATCGCATAGTCGAGCAAGTCGCGAGCGGAGATGCTCCCTAGGAACATGTTGTCCACGTGGAAGTCAGTTGATGAGGTAGACATACAAGAAGACTCGGAGGAGTTGCTAGCGGTAATGGCAGCATCAGAGTCATAGGTGTCTAGATGACTGGAATTAACGCTTGTGGAAGTCTTCTCTGAGATGATGGGTATTGGGTATGGTCACAACCTCACCTCCAACATCTTCACTTGGAGATGATGAGGGAGGTGATATAGAGGCCAAGGCTTTGTATGAGCGCAGACAGCCCTACTATTCGTCGTCTTTGGAGGAGTCTGGGTCGACGCCTGGAATATGCTCCCGCTTATACCAAACTGAACTGTTGCTGCTGTCTGCAACGTTTGTGCGAAGTTGATATCTATTGTTGTATTATTCTGAGGAGTGGGTATCTCGTAAGAGCAGACTATAGGGAACCAGGAATGGCCATAATCTCATGGCCATACTCTCATGACCATGTGAAAATGTCCTTGCAAAATGCAACGCCTTTTAGTAGAGGATCGTAAGCCACAGCTTGGGAGAGTGCTATTTCCCCGGTAAACGGGATATGAGCGCTGCTGAATGACTTGGAATTTGTGTCGCTCTTAACATCGCTAGTGTTAAAAAGGTGTGCAGCATGATGATCTACTACTAGCTTTAATTATATCGTGTGTGACGCTCTTGAGGATTGGTAAACGGATGGAGGATCAGTCGGGACGGTGTGATTGGCTGGAATAGGCTCCATACCGAACAAGGAAGCGAACATGATGCTCGGGCCTAGTGATCCATAAGACTTTGTAACAGGGCGACTCGATGACTTCTTTGGCAAAAAACATACGCTACGGCCTTCGGGCTTTCGATTAATGTTGCATGGGGTAGACAAGTTCCCGGCATCCGCCAGCTTCTCTACACAACCAGGTGCGGAAGCACTCCTAGTTCCTGTTGATGTGTAGAGTCATTAACCTAGAATGCTGGAACCTCTGCGACTACAGAGCTCTCGATTGGCCAATTTTCGTGAGAGCTGGTGTTGTGGCCTGGTAAAGGAGCGGACTACTGGATGAATTGCTCCCTCTTCGAGGCCTTCCACTGCTTGGACTTAGGTTTTGATTTGGTTGCAAAGACATGTGACTTTTCCCCATTGCATGTCATTGTGGAGAACTCGGGAAAGATTGTAGACGAGACGTGAGCCGAGGGTGATTGACAGGAGGTTGAGGTACGGGGGAGTACCTCGGGTAAGAGGGGTGGATTATGGCCAGAGGTTTCGAAAGTGAAGCTCGAGCGAAGTTCAAGTTACACAGTGCCGAGTGCTGTAACACTGGGAGTTCTCTTTGTTGGCCCTGATGAAGGTGAGACGAACAGTGTTCAATCAGGCTGTGTCTTGGTTGAGTATTCGTTGAGAGTCTTGTTGATATAGTAGGGCTTGGGGGATTGTATGGACCAAGTGTGGGCTGAGAATATTGTGCACTTGTGGTTGAGCGCCGTGCCGGTACCTGGCAACCTGTTGTTCGCTGCCACCCGAGTGGAACGATGCACAAGAGATATTCCAGAGACATGAAGTTGCATTTGGTGATGATACAACTATCGAAGGTTGATACAACACGACCGTCGCTCAGCTCCAGCAGAACTATTCCAACCAGAGTTATCGCAACCGGAGTCATCATGTAACCATGGTACTCATGTGGAGTTGAACTGTAAGACTAGACCTTCAGCAGTTGTGATATCAACCTAATCCTACTAATAACCCATATGTTAATGTTATGAAAGTATGAACGATTTGATGTTGCGATCACCAACTTGACGGCTCGCTCACAAAACGACGCAGCTACACCACGACTAGCTGCGCTTCAGTCTAGGCTTGATTGGGTTAGACACGTTCGTCGCGTGAACATTCAATCGCTTTTCACTCAACCTGTTAGCAGTCATCACCTCAGAGCTCGCGTCTTATCTTGCAACTAAACACTCATAATGTCGCCTCTGTTCACGATAACTCCTAATACACATTGTCAGGCATTAAGGAACTTGTTACGCTCGCCCACATCTTATCGTCACGTCTTTGCCACCAGGCACCAGGGATCCAATATGACGACTGAAACGTATGTTTAGCCGTTAAAATCTACCAATACGCCTATCGTTAGCGCCAGTGCCGCATTGACCTTGCGCTTGTCACTGGGACAATCGTAGGTCCTGCATATTTTCAGATATGACATCCACGGGACTTATGCGGAGCAAAGCGCATCTTTTTTTGATTTACTCTGTCAAAGTTCTGAGCGCTAGTCAACAGCGAGCACTCACACGCAAGCGACACCCTGATCTCTGGCTATTCCTCCCATCTTTTCATGCGCCTGAGACTAAGAAAAAGGCGTTGCTGAGACACATGGATATCCTAGGAAAGGGCGTTCATTACGTGAGTGCCGATGGAGTGAGGCGCATGGCATTTTGTCAGTCTAATCGGCATTTAACTCCGGATTTTGACAGTGCACTTGCCAACATACGTCATCAAAATATCAAATGCGATAGACTAGGATTGTGCTGCAGCCACACGACATGGAAACTGATGTTCATCGGCCCTACTTCCCTCGTACTATCTCAGCACAGCCTTATCTCGTTTTTGCTTATATATGTCATACTTTACCCGCAGCAAGGAATTGTACATGCGCGCAACTGATGGTGGCTACAAAAACCTTGGATGCTCATCGTCAGGCTAATGGGTCTAAGTTATCGGAATCCTAGGATATCAGAGACACAGCATACAAAAAATATGTTACGTGAACCTCACCCAGAAGGAGTTGGTAGGTTGTTATAGAAAGGAGGGCTAGGGTCCCTGACAGAACTATTTCCACGATCCCGTGGCAATAGACGCCCCAAATGGCGCCGCAAAGAAGCCGAAAAGACCCCTTGGTCATTCGGAGTTAAAACTATAGGACTTCTGTTGTATCATGACATGCTGGCATCCCGGCCCGGAACAAACGGTCGTTGGACGGCAAACGTTGTCTGTTCTACTTTTCGCGGGTTTTCTATAGAATGTCGGTCCTGTGGAATAGTAAAGATTAGCTTGCCTTCTTTCCAACAATTTCTGCAGACAAAGCACGCGCTGGCAGTGCAAGGGTAGTGAATTCCCAAACTGATTCACGTTTGTCCTGTTCACAATTCACTCGTTTACCACAAACGCCCACTCGCACTTGAAACTACTGCGAAATGCCTTCTCTGTCATGCTACCGAGCACCGAATTCTCTACACCTGCAATACACACCTTCAGTTTCCAAGCAAGCTGCAATGGACAAATTTTTGGACACGCAACTCCATCCGGCCGATACATGCAGCATCTGCACCGAGCATTTCGGCGCACTCCATCAACCTGTCGCGCTTCCCTGCAAGCACATCTTTGGCTACGAATGTATTAAAACATGGCTCAAGGGAGGAAAAGGAAACACAAATGCTTGTCCAACCTGCAGATACGTTGTGGTGCCGAAGCCAGAGCCGCGCGCAGCTTTCGACGTACCGTCAATATGGCAGGCACTATGCGAGGAGCCACCTGAGCGTCTCTATTCTTTAGTGACAAAGATGTGGTCAGGCCTACAGGTTCTGTGGCAACAACATCCTACGGGCAACTTCACTGTCACGTCCATCCTCGATAAAGCCGTCATTCCCGCCCTCGTTGCTACCGCGCGCGGAGCGGATTCTCCAGAACACAGAAACCAGGACGCCATATTGGATTGCTACAACCTTCTAGCAGCATCTTGGGATTCCATTGGAAGATTGGATATGGCTGCTGGCCTTGCGATTCCACTTGTTCGCCTTGCACGTTTGATGACCAACGTAGGCGCTGTTTTACCAAAGTGGCTGACGACGAATGCACGCGTAAATCGGCTGATTTGGCGTGCAAACGCATGCAACCCCATCACTGCAGAACATATCTCTTGGGACTATCTTATCGAAGCTATGAAACCAGAAGATATCCGCCACATGCCTCTGCTGCATCTCTACACTGTCCTTATCTCTCAGAGCATTGCACATCTTCCGGCTCCACAGCCATACCCGAAGAAGAAACACGAGATAATGAATCTGACCATTAAGCGTTGCTGTACGAAAATAGGCGGGGTTGGGTGTGTGTGGAAGAGCAAGCCAAGCAATGAGTTCAAAGATGCGCTGGTGGTCGTGTACGAGGAGCTACGGCGGTATCAGCTTGATAAGGGAAAAATGAGCTTGCGCGGTCACGATAGAGAGGAATCTCTCGTCAAGGGAATTTGGGCACTTGCTGGATGGTCTGGTGGAAGGGGCACTTGGATTCCAAAATAGGTCGGCAAGGAGGCAGCGGTGAATGATGTCACATATTAGCATGATAGGTGGTGGTAACTTTTCAATTGTACCATTTACAATGGATTCTGATAGTCTAATAATATTAAGTATCTTTTCGCTTGTACAATACCTCATTCTGTGACCCTAGAAGTGGATCTTTGCCCCTGATCATGTGTACTACCACTTGGGTTTAGCGTAGAAATCTACCGGCAGCCTTCTCATGTTTGCCGGCCACCATCATACACCATCACCAGCCGAGCCAATCTACATTGTTCATCAGATGCTGTTCTGCTGTTAGGCTACTGACGTTCTTTCGTTCGGTTGTTACTAGCTGTAAGATTCTGACGACTAAACAAACGATGCTAACAAGGATGCCTAATATATCGTGCACATCAGCAAATTGCTGCTGATGTCGACATGTTTACCTTGCACTTCCAAATGGCAGTAAATATGATACGCGTCTCGGTAGTTGCATGTTGTTATTGAAAGTGTTGATATTAGATAGGTTATATGGATACGCCAATGGGAAGCATCATCCTAAGTGCGGTGCATGCATACATGCTTGTTCCCCCCGCAACATGATATGAGTTGATTCATCGTCGGTAGTTGAAACAATATATTACCCAATTTCATATAGCCTAGTCTGCAAATTGGCGCTCCTCAAATATACGCAACGTTCTTAAGCAAAAGAAATCATTTCAAGACTGCAGACAACATGCTTCGTTCTATCTTTGCGAAGACTGCTTTCGTAGCCGCAGCATTCATCATCAACATAACAGCGGCAGCTTGCACTCGAGAAGGCCTGATAAAAGCTGCGAACTCATACCTCACTGCCCAGATTGCCGGCAATCCCAGTTCTCTAATTCTTACGGCCACCAACTTCACATACTCGCAAAACAACAAGATTTCCAGTCTTGCGGCCGGCCTTCTTTCAACACCCTTGCGTATCGATCTCAATCGAACCACTGCTGACACAGTAGCATGCGCCAGCTATATAATGTGGATCAATGCGTCTGGAACTAAGCCTTACGTTGTTAGCACGCAAATCCGGCACACCGATAATGATACAGCTACCATCAGCACCATCGATACCGTCGCGGCAACGACTGGAGATCTCTTTTTTAATGCTGCGAAGACTCTGTCTTATATCCGCGCCGAAACTTGGACACCACTTCCTAGCTCTTCCCGGCCTTCTCGAGCACTCCTCAAATCCTTCGGCGATGCCTACCTCGATATGTGGACCAACGCTACGGCTGTTAATACAATATCTTGGAACACACAGTGTGAGAGGGTAGAGGGGAGTATGTACACAAGTCCATGTGGGACGAATTTGCCACATGGCGGCAGCGAAAAGGCAAATAGTATGAGGCGGTACGTGATCGACGAGACTGTGGGAAGCGTACAAATTTCTTGTCAATTTGATAGCCTGGGAGCTTGGCCGGATAGCCATGAGATCAGAGTCGAGGGAGGCAAGGTTAGATATGTGCATACCGTCACCGTTATGAGGGGGGTTGGAGCTTAAGAAACACCGGACGCCTTGTGTACGTCGACTTCCATGAGCAAAAACATAAAAAAGCAAATTATTCCTTCCATTATTAAGCTTTTAGATCCAATAGCGGATGTTCTACTTGATATCAACACTCTTGACAACAGTTCCAAAAACATCCCCAAGCTCCGCCAAAGCCACTCTCGTCACTTCATCCCCCTGCACACCCGGAATGTCGCGGTCGCCGATGGCATCTTCAACCAGCAATACTTCGTACCCTTTTTGAAAGGCTTCTCGTGCAGTAGTCGAAACGCACACATGCGCCATGTAGCCTGTTAGCACGACCTTCTTGATTCCCCACTTCTGCAATGTCTCATGCAGCGACGTTTGCTCAAAAGACCCAGGAAATTCTTTCCAGATTTTTTCTTCGCCATCCTAGTAGCATTTCTTGTTAGTGTCCAAAAATGTAGTTGTTGAGTGTTGCAAATTTTGATCAACCTACCTGCGCTTTCACCTCCTTGAATTCCTCTGCCAGCTCTGTACCTGGGGTAAAGACAGGTGCACCGTCCGATACCTTGTGCATGACGTGGATCAACTTACCGCCAGCCTTTCTGTATTTTGCAAGAAGGTCGGCGATGACTTTCCCGCTCGCTGCGGCGTTAGTGACCTTCAGCGCTCCGGAAGCCTGCGCAAGTTAGTAAGGGGTTTTGTGGCGCTTGTGCAGTTAAACATACGTATTCATTCTGTGCATCAATTACTAACAAACAAGAGTCGCTTGTCGAAGCGGTTGACACTGGTATTCCCACAATATCGCGGAAAGATGGAGGTGTCATTTGTAAAGCCAAAAATGATGATTGGATTGAGAAGCAAATATAAGAAAGGGAGATTCAATCTATCACAAGCGAACACTTGGAATAATGATAGTTAAGAGAGAAATGGTCCAGATATGTGCGTGCCTGGGAGGGAACTGTTCTTACGGCATAAGGTAGGAATTTACCCCGCACTATCTCGATACTGGGTACCTGCATGACGTAGTCTTAAAACCTCGCTCGAATAATGACAGCCCGCTCCACTGTATTCTTCACCGCATTGGCTTCCTCGTTGCTCCCACTTAATATTTGTGTAATTTGAGATTAGTGATCCATCATAGAAAAAATGGAGCATTTGCCTGTAAATCCTGTTCCCGAGATTTGCAGATGACAAAGCCTTATTAAACTGTTCAGGAGCCTGTTGGTTACTCAGCTTATCAGCGGTCTGCTTCCAAAAGCAGCGCTATGCCGCCCTTCTCTAGAATTTAGATAATAGATTAGTCAATGGTTACAAATACAAGTAGTTGGAGAGACCGGTAGGTAGTCACGTCGGTGGATATTGAGACAGTTGAAGAGAGTCTCTGGGATCTTGTAACATGCATGGGGACCAACAAGGTTGATTGCAGATGTACTAAACTAGATATTTGGAGGAAGAGAGAGATGTTCTTCGAGCTTGCAGAGTGGCTGGTGCCCATACCTTGATGAAAATACTTGGGATGAAAAGAACATCACTTTGAAGCCTCTAAAAAACTACCATGAGAAATTTTATTTCATGGGTATTGAAGCTACGGAGATTATGAGTCAATACTCAAGCGCAAAAATAGAAATGAACGAAATATTATGTAATTGGCATTGAGGAGAGATTAATGCTCAGGCTAACCCCAGCAAGGTAAGCTGGACGAGCCGAGCTCCTTATCAAACGATTATTATCAAGCGATGATAAAAAAAGAACTAATGTAGTTGCCGTATTCAGGCTAAAACTCTCCTTGAGACTTGAAGCTGCTGTATAAGTTAGAAGGTCAAACACATTGTCTCCAGCGTGGTACACAAATTGTCAAGGACAGAGCTTCAAGCGACCGGAGGAAGTGATATCCCTGAATCTACGTCTCCAACAAGGTGGTATTTCCATGGTATAGAATGAATATCGGTACGTACAATAGTTAAAGGTATGTTCTTCCACCAGGTGCTGCGTCTTGCACCTCTTTCAAATGCCTCCCGTGCTCTTCGATAGCTTTGAAGCTCGTCTTGCGCACCTCGCCGTTACGAAGCGCATAAGAGTACCAAGTTTTGAAACAATCCTTCTGTGTTGCCGTTGGGTAGCGCACACCTTTTGCGCGGTGCGCTTGGAGAACCATAGTCTCGAGGGAGCGAGTTGTGGCCGGCATCGTGCAGATATGTCGTTGGTGGAGCAGGGAGCAGAAAAGCGCCAAAGCAGTTGGAATCGCTCGTTGGGATCGCACAATGTCTGGTATCGTACGTAAGATAGCGTTCCGTAACCGAGTAGGAACTGGTGTTGCTTTTGAATCGAAGGTCACGTGCCAGTAGAGTACAGCAAAAGATTTGGCACAGAGATACGTCCTGAAAAACGATAAATCGAATAGTGAATACTGCTAAGAAGAGGAAGTGTAAAGATTAAGACGAGGGATACAGGGTAAATGAGCTGATGTTACGTTTTTCGGCTCTCCATCGCATCTCCGCACAGGCATCAACAGTAAGCGTTCGCATCCGCACAATGCAGGCATGGCTGCTAAACCTAGACTGTACGTAGATCGGATATGCACAAGCCACCAAGGGGTACGAGAGAAAGCCCCCGTCTCATCTTGAGATGTGATCCAATCGTGAATTCCTCTCGGGTCTTTCACATCGGCTACGGGATCGCGAGCATCGGATCCGCGTTACTAGTACGCCCTTGGTGCTTTTGTACCATACGAGAATACGGAAATAGAAATGTCACTACTAAATGGATTCCATATTCTTGAAGTTGCTTCAGTGTTCTTTTCATAAGCGCTTTTCGATACGTGATCGTGAGCATCGCTATAAGAGGACGTTCAGCTCGCTCATCAAGGATAAGAGATGAGTTGCTACTAGCAGGTGTGCTAAGCATCGCATGTTCACGTTGATGCCTTCCCAGGGTGAGAGGGGAAGAGATGAGATGATCGTCGAGAAACATCGATGCATGCTGATGGCATTGGTGGTGGAGATGCGATGGCTGAAAGGAGAAAAGCGGGGTAAAAAAACGGGCCGCCAACACGACCATTCACCGTCTCTATTGCGAGTAAAAGGTGACGCGCATACTCAACCATCACAACAAGACACTCGCAAAGTAACTGTAGAAAAAAGAACAGTTTTCTTCGAGCCATGCAGCTGATATACGGAATACTTTATGCTAAACGAGAAAAAAAGACAAGAGTCTCAAGTCTAACTCCGCCGTGAGGCACTGCAAAGCTATTAGACTCCTGGGGCAATTATGATTGTGCCAACGACCCAATGGAAAAGGATTCCCAGTACAAAGAAAGGTACGCTATGGCGCCTATACTCAGAAAGAGATTCAAAAGAACGGCTATGCTACCTACTATATTAGTAGACACGTCTGACTCATTCTTCGGGTAGGGGGGGGGATGGTTTCAAGTTCTTTCTAGCGCAAGTATTAAACTGGTCATTTTGATATCTTCAATACTAATCTTGATTGGCCCCTCAAAAGGTTGACATGCGGGTCGGACTCGATATGCCGAAATAGGATCCAATATCTTCCCTAGGGATATCCTGAAGACTCGACTGGAAGTAAAGGCTTAGCGCACTCTAGGCAGCCCTGAATTGATAAATCTCGTATATTTCTCTAGAATTGTTACCTTGAATACGGCTGTAGTTACCATGCCACTTGAAAGGCAATAATCATGGCTTACAAATGCCCATTTGTCAATCTTAAGTTAATGGACTCTCATTGAATCGAGAAGCAGTCCCATAGGATTCTCTTTACTGTCATATGTTTTGCAGTTTCCTAGACATTCAGGTATTTTCAGCGATGAAACGACGCCACGAGATTGTTCCACTGCCATTATGTTTCGAAGGAAACTCATGGCGATCCAACTTAATAACAGCAACGACGGCACGATGGACAACCTACTTTCTAGAGTACTTTATGCTCCTGTCCCAGTCCCTCAATAAATGTTCAGCCATCCATACAATTTGTAGATTGTGTCAGTGAATTACAGAAGCTCAGACACACAGTGAGAGCTCGTCACCCTAGTGATGTATGTTATTCACGTCACGTCACGCGCAAAGGATTTACATCACCACGGCTGCTGCGACACGCGAGCAAAGCTTAGCGGTTCACTGGGGCCTATAAATTGCTGCTTCTGCTTTTTCCTATCCGCACTAAAACCTGGTTCCTCCGCTCTCTAGCAGAAGGTATACCCCAACTTGAACCTCCGACCAACAAAGATTCACCACAGACAACACTCGCCAGCAGAGATTTCCCTACATACACGATGCCTACTAAATCGCAAATGGCAAGGCAAAAGAAAGCGGCGAAGAAGGCAAACAAGAACCAAAGTACATTGGCGATGGTTGATGACGGCGGCAGCTGCCACATCGAATACAGGATGGTTGGCGTTATCGAACCTGAATATTTCAGTGTACCTCCATCAACAGCTACTCTTGAACAAAGCAGATTGCTATCGACATCGACTATCATGCGTTCGGTTGTGTCACCCGTTCTCCAAAATACCGTTTCTGATGCCACTGCCACTTCTGAGGCGATCGCCGACAGCGCAATAGTTGACCATCACTCTTAAGATCAACCTACTCAAATCTATATCACTCGGAATAATGGGAAAAAAGAGCCTCGACATATTCCCGCATTGCCAATGTCAACCTTGGATATCTCGAACAACTTCGATGAGGCTTCTAGCTTCGGAACAAATGCCTTGCCGGACCCTAAGGTTGTCGAATTCCCCAGCGGCGCGAACAACGGCTCGATCTCCCAATTTTTCGGAATCGCTTCCATGGAAGAGGTTTTTGTTGGGACAGCGAGAAAGACATCTGAAGACGGTATCTTAGCAGCAGCCCAGCTGATGGAGTTCCCATACTCGAGTAAAACTTTCTCTTCTGTCTCAACAGGAATTGCACACCCTAAAGCCTGGTATTCATCAGCTAGCTCGGCCCAATATGATTGCTCAACACTCACTGATGATCTCTACAAGAATAAGCCGCAAAACTTGAAAGCTTTAGTTCTGCCTGAGTCTAGATCCGTGCTCTCGGCTCCTGCAATTGCAACTCCTCAAGTCGCGCAAACCACTAACACTACTAAGGTACGGTCGATTGTGCTAGGTCAACCTATGGACACTATATCCGCTCGTCTTTCAGCCGGGGCTCGCTGGGAATTCATTAAGCAGTCAGAGCTGGAGTCGCAACAGCAACACGGAGTGCAAGCAATGTCGAATCACGCAGCCGAAACAGATGCACTAGTACCCTACCACAGCCCATCTTTGTTCAAGCATGTTCCTGAAACGAAGCACAGTGTACCAAATGCAAGCCAACGTCACTCGTCAATTCACAGCTTTATGGGCTCGCGGATATTTTTAATCAACGATGGCAATTTGATTACGTGCATCAACTACGGTCAGCTGCTATACAACGTTGACGCCATCCAAGACGATGGTGGGTCTGATTTCGACTCAATTGCGTCACCCACGAAGCCAGACTTGAGCCGAGTATTTGATGACATTTTTAGTTCAAAGAGCTCGCCCTATGACAATGGCACCTTGCCTACCGAGATTTATACAGATGAAGAAGACTATCAGCCCATATTCACGGAACTGCATAACTGGACATTTGAAGACGAGCAATATCAAGAGATTTTAGATAGATTACCGACTGAACCAGACGACACATCCTCTGTTGGAGCCGTCATTCAACACGGTACCAATCTGAACCCTTTAGGCGAAGTACCTGCTCCAAATGAGAAAGTCAACGGTGTAGGACAGATTTCAGCTCTAGCTATGAGCAATGAAAATGTGCCTAAAGAGTCACATGATAACGCCCTCGACAGCGAGACGAGTAGTCTCACCGATTTCCCCAAAGTAGCTCCTAATTCCATGGATGCGGCTGATTGGACATGCGAGCTTGCTCGTATGCGTCTCGGTACCGAGTCACTGTTCACATATTTGAACGTCTTGGAAGTACAGAATAACGGAAAGGCAACTATGGAACTGGTAGTGACGGCGTTTCTCGAGATGGTTGATTTAGAGCGCGAAAAGCGAGGCACGGTTCTGCTACCCTCCGTATGTACAGCTTATCGTGTGCTAAGCAGTCTGATTCTGCCGCATACAATCATGCTCGGCACAACTACAGTCGATGCCTTTACGAGAGAGCTCTGGGAAAATGTTCTCTCGTTTGGAACTAGACATTTGCATTATGAACTACCGTAGAGCTTGTTTGGTCATGGGATATTGATAAGATGCTTACGCAATCGAAGAAGCGGCAAGGTGTTTAAGCTTTTGCTATGTCTCAGAACCATAACTATACACTGGGTTCAAATTCGAAAAATCTACTACCCCTCTTTTCACCTCAGTCATCATTGCTATGATTGTCAAGATATAAGACTGTTTCACTTTATATAGTGCCGGTCGAGTATTGGTTCGAATGGGTTCGTTTCTTGGACACCGATCGCTTTTTACATGCATGGACTATGCTTATTGAAGTTGAGTTTCCACAAGGACTTAAACTTCGTCAAACTGTAGTTTTAGAGATGCTTCAATGAGTATAGCATGAATTGATTACGTGTGCGTCGACCCCCTACCCCATTGAAGTACAGCCCCTGCCTTGTAAGAATATGATTCTTTACCCTGTGAAGGCAGAATCAACACAGCGCGCCATCATGACTTCGGGATAAAAGGGTCCTCGGCCTTCTTTATACTCGCCACATACAACATAGTTTGTCTACGAACCTTTTTCATTGATTTACCTCAATATTTGGTCTTAAATTCCCTTTCAGCGATCCAGAATTGACCTGATCAACGTATATTCTTTGATAAATACCATTCAGACGACTGATATGATGATGTCTCCAATCCAGCGCGCTCCTCCTACTACTGTCGCCATGGGAAATAATCCCATCAAGACTAAGACTTCTCAGCGCAAGAAGAAGCGTCAGCAACAAACCGCATCTGTTGCCACATCAAAAGTTTTTGCCGACCCTGCTCGTAAGGTTTAGCTCCAAGAGTCAGCTTTTTTTAACTCAGATATTGTTAAGATTAGAATGAGCCCGTACTACACTACCGATTAGTTGCAACATGGGGTCGCCGCTCTACCCAAGTCAGTTCAGCTACCAGTAAAACCAAAGGTTTTCCCTGGCTTCGCTGCTGCTATCTTGGGGGCACAGCGTGGTGCAACTACCCGCCAATCCTTGACCCTTCCGATGACAGCAGAGGACCCACTAGGCTATTCCACGGCTAATACATGTTTGCAAGCCCACTCGACTGCTTCTAGCGGTATATCGAACGGTTCATTCTTATCAGGCCAACGGTGACTGGTCGGCGTTTCCTGTCTTACCTCACTCATATTCCTGATGTCGGTCTCCCTTCTACTGTCAAGCCCAAGAAGGCCAAATACACGAAATGAGCCACTGTTCAGCTTAGGTATCTTCGGCTGCGAGGTTGTTAGCAGTGAGTATCAAACCGAATTCAAGAATTTTGTATCCTGTATCGGTTGGCCTACGATATAGGTCAACCGAGCACCATCTAGCCGGATGTATAACCTGTTTGAGGTAATTCATCGGTTCGAGTTGACTCTGACGATAACCAACTTGAGTCTCATAATCCTTTGCACAGATACTATTACATTGGCCAACTATCCTGGGATACTGCTGCGTGCGCGGTGGCTGTGAAGTCGGGAGAAGAGGCTGCGTACAGTGGTTTGGAAGCTCGAAGATTTCATGGGCAATATAATTTTGGATTGACATTGACGATGATCAGATCAGTGCTTGATCTTTTGGTGTTTCTATGTTAGTCGACGTTGATTTTTGACACTGCCAAAATCTGTTACAGCAAGTCAGTCTAGGATGTGATCACGACAGGAAAGAAAGGTCTATTGAGAAGTTTAAGCATTTATGGATCAGTACTAGCGGCATCGCCTTCCCCATGACCTTGATGAATGTCGCTAATTCCCTTTTTTACCGTAGTATACCGTTCAATATAGCCATACTTTCCTCAACAATCATGTCGCTTGTTCGCTGACCATGCGTGATACGCTCAAAATTGTTGAAAAAAATGCAGAAGTCCCACGCGTTACCCGTGTGACATGTCCCAGACAACTAACCGGGTAGTTGTTAATACTATTACGTCTGCCGCATCTACCGGCTTGACTTTTGAGTAACCTAGGCTTGTTTAATATTGGTGCTATTGATAGCCGTAATTTTTGTCACAGAATGACCCATCCGCCTACCTGACGTTTACAGTAGCCCAAGCTCTATGTGTTGGACTAAATACTACTGTGTGGCACTAACAATCCTGTATTGCAGTAGATCAGGGGCTTTGGCAAATCTTCCTGCCAATCACCAATTTCTTCATACCTTGATTGGTGCTTGCGTCACTTCGAATACTTGCAAGCTTCTAACGAGCACACCACTCTTTAGTATATAGCAGCAGGCAATGAGCCCTAATGCTTCATTGTGTTCAACTTCGATTAGTATCCCAATACCAGCCTTTGATTCTCAACCACCGTATATTACAATGATCTTCTAATCGTGCTATACATGCCACCTGTCGCCTTTCTATTGTCCATCCCCAAGAGCCAACCTTAGATCTGTCAGCTTTACCAAGGAAAGCTTTCAGTTCTTCACACTAGCCTATTACACACTCGCCCGCTCTCAATACTGTCACAGAGATAGCGGGGGAAATGGGTGCACGTAATCAGTATATTCACTACATATCCTTAATAGTGTAGGGTCGGGTTAAAGACAGGACGTAGCTCAAAGAGCTACAATTTGAGCGGTTTGCGCGGTTTTCGTCTGCAGATTCTGGGTGCGACAGGAGCACCCGGCATCTGTGCAGCTAATCAGCGCCGATCGGGTCTTTGGTGCTCTTGCAGCCAGCCCCGTGACAGCTTCTCTCCCAACAGGTACATTAAGCACAGTAGCAATCACAATTGTGGTAAGGATCTGCCCATGCTGATTGAAACGACTTGCCAGGGCACTTCTTACGTTAGCCAACCTTATAGTAAAGTGTAAAATAGTAGGTTAACTTACCCAGCCACAAGCACCGCCGCTTTGACACACCGCAATTTCCTGGCGTCTATAGCATACGTTAGTATTATCTATAGTAGATAAAGCTTTAAATGTTATAACAAAAATACATACTCCCCACTTTGGGTCAGCTGAATAGCAATTTGATCTCCCTATAACAGCGGCTACTAGACCTGTAAAACAAGGCATAAGAAGCACACTTGAAAAGCGCATGGTGTCTTTTTACAGTAGATCTTATGGAGAAAATAATAGCTAGACGTAGGTAAAGACGATATCTTAGAGATATGTAGTATTAGATGATTTACAGCTTATTATATGAGATTTTAGGAGCATAATCTTACATAAGAGCTAAACAAATAGGCTAGCTAATTGGTAGGGTTAGAGTAAGCTTCAAGTGGTCCTGCCCTGATCCTATCAAATTAACCTTGTGTTTTATACCTGTCATGGGAGACTACGTCGCAGTTGAATACAGACGGACACAGTACTAATAGTTCTTTATTGATTGTAGTTACTATGTAGTGCAGATATGAGATGTTGCGTAAGGGAATAGTTTAGGTTTAGGTTATAGTAAGCAAATATAAGTAGGGCCTATACGCCTAGCGTAGGGGTTACGTATCGTGGCGGAGCAAGCAGAGATAGGAATACGATAGGTACTCGGGCCGAAGGGCACTCAGATAGGTAGTCGAGGCGAAGGGGATATCGCGAGAGTCACAACGAACATCACTCAGACAGCAACAAACACAAGAACAATATGATCTCTGATACTAAACCAACCACACATTCCTATAGATGATCACTCTACTACAATAAACTACAAATAGGGATAGGGTTATGTCTAACAGAAGCTGACTCTACCCTAGTTATTCGTGATAGCCAGGTAATCTATGCACCACGCTCGTGTTACGGATCTATGCGGAACTCTGTTACGTGACGTATGCTAAGCCACTAGGCTAGAGGCTTAGTTTTGCCTGTAACGGGCTGGTTAAGAGACAGTTACCGTAAAGTATCAGCATGTATTAACTATCGATTAGACTTCGTCTGGAGATAGGTTTGTATGTATGTGGGCTCTTAGACGAGCTCTGGCTAGAATCTAGGGTGATTTCGGGTGAGCCATTAGCTCTGAGGCTGCTCTGCCCAAGGCTTTAACCTACGCACACGGTCTGTTATATTGCTAGTACTAAACCTTCTTGTCTTGTATGTAGTTACTTGGTAGCTTATATTTTTTTAAATCCAATTATTGTACATATCTTATAACTTAGATTATTGTCCTCTGAAAGGTACTTAGTTGGTATTTAGCCTTGTACCTCTTGTTAATGAGAGAACCCTTTTTTTTACTTGTAACTAACTACGCTGAAAAATGGGTAGGTGTTGGGTTAGAATTGGGTCAGATCCGCATAAACTAGAACACTACAATCAAAAGTCTTTTCTCCTACATCACTTATGCTATAACAAGTAACTGACCTCATGGGTTCGCTAGACACCTGATTTCACTTATAACGTAAACCATAGTATAGCTTCGTGGAGCTATTCGAATCGCTCCTTGATCTACAGTAAGAATCCTACAGAGTAACTGCAATATACAGCTAAAGCTGCAATAAACTGCGTCACCAAAAATCTAGTAGCTAGCGGATGTGTGCAGAATGCAGCCGTTGTCAACAAGTCATGCGGGCCTTGACTACGCATATGGTCATCTTCCGGAATCCCATGTGTATATGGTGCATATCCATGACATTTCATTTCATGATTGGTCAGTAACCTTTCAAGGATTCCAGGTTTTCTCCTATCTCCCAGGTATACTTGCCGGCGTCAAGACCCACCCATGCACTCCGCGCCTCATCTCCGCCTGTGATACCCATCTCTCTTGGCAGAGTGAACTAGGATCGGTAGAAGACCGGGTCGGCTTTTCTCTTGGCGGGTGCTCTTCATCCGGTGGTAATGCAAAAGTTGCCGAGGTTTCCCGCTGACAACCTCACATATCTCATCACGTGTCTTATTTTACTTGGCAATGGTACTGCTAAGGCGAAGCCACTCTGAAAGATGCGTCTTATAAGCTTTGATATGATCCGAACAGTCTGGGGTCGCATCCTTGTGGCGCACGTTTATATTAACATCCTCTGACCCGAGCTTCAAAAGCGCGTAAAGCCCGGTTACTGAGATGCCCTTTTGATTGTATCGTGCAGATGTGCACAGGGAAGATGGATCTACGTACTATTGTTATCCCATCGAAATTGATGCCAAGGCTCGATAGCGATCGGTATATCGGCCGTATGGGTATGCTTTCGTTGTTCTGGTCGGTGCTTAGCACAGTCTTTTGTGGAAGGCGAGGACTCGTACAACCCATCGTTATTGATACCAAGACGGATGTAGTCACTAGGCGAGATGAGGACTCATGACCCCCCTTCATGAGTTCATCCAGGAATTCAGGCTCAGGTGGGACTTGTGGTAGACATATAAGTTCAGTGATCCTCGCAGTCAGTGTCACCACTCCATCCAGCACAGATAACCCCGAATCAACTCATTATGGTCTCCTTCAAGTCCCTCCTCCTCGCCGCTGTGGCCACTACCAGCGTTCTCGCTGCTCCCTTCGATTTCCTGGTTGAGCGCGATGGTGGCAATGCCACCGCTCTCCTTGAGAAGCGCCAGTCTACTCCCAGCTCCGAGGGATATCATAACGGTTACTTCTACTCATGGTGGACTGATGGCGGTGGCTCTGCCCAGTACACGATGGGCGAGGGTAGCAAGTACTCCGTGACCTGGAGGAACACTGGTAACTTCGTCGGTGGCAAAGGATGGAACCCCGGAAATGGCCGGTAGGGTACAATAATCCCACTGTGTTATGCCGGTAACTAACCTCTTCGCCCAGTGTGATCAACTACGGTGGATCTTTCCAGCCCCAGGGCAACGGTTACCTTGCTGTTTACGGATGGACCCGCAACCCGCTTGTGGAGTACTATGTTATCGAGTCATACGGCACCTACAACCCCAGCAGCGGAGCTCAGCGCAAGGGTAGCGTAAACACTGATGGCGGTACCTACGATGTAGCCG
>Ga0265798_10005024_pt1 | contig 17994 bp, 13 predicted proteins | sample P3T30metagenome_FD_192430 | JGI IMG/M metagenome (GOLD analysis project Ga0265798, IMG submission 192430) | Plant litter microbial communities from East Loma Ridge, Irvine, California - P3 T30 | ecosystem: Environmental > Terrestrial > Plant litter > Unclassified | place: USA: California... | reverse complement strand
CTGCGTTCCGCGATTTTGGATCACCACCGGTGTGAGCTTTAGATAGACCAGACCTTCAATGACAACCATGCTACAACGATCTTCCGTACTTTCTGATGACATACCCCCAATTCTTACTCCTCGCCTGCAACTCACTTTGTGGTGATTGACCGGCCGACTGCCTTTCAGTGCCCAAAGCAACTTTATTGGTCTTATCAACATCCAAATATGACTTTGCTTTGACATTTCTATCTCGCCTTTGATACTCTCACTTTGACTCGTGATTGGAGACGTGATGAAAGCCACACGACATTCAGCAGTGCGGGAAAACATAACAAGGTGTGTCAGAAGTAAAGTATCAAATACACATCTCGGAATCCCTCCATTCCTTTACCAGCCGTCGGTAGTTAGTCCTGTTTTTTCCTTCGTGATAATTCGCGTCAATTGTACATCGTAACAAAAAGCACAAGACAATAGGTACTCCAAACCAAAACACCAGCGCTAAAATCTCAACTTTGTCCGCACTCATCAAAAGAAGTAAGCCTGATCAGGCATAAAAATAGACACAAAAGAAAATGAACAGACGGAAATGCAAGTCGTGCACAATAGGTGCAATATTTCTCTTTCAACAGCCGTTTCTGGATGGTTCTGGCGACGCTAGTATCGTCTCGTTGTCTTCTTCGTGGCATAGTAAGTTCTTCATACTGTCGTTTCTGAGAGGATATGGTTGGTTTCGTTGCTGCGATGCTGGAGGCTGTGTTGGTTTCGTTGCTGCCGTCGTTGCTGTCTGGAGTTGGCTTTCCCGCCATCTGGCTATGCGGTCGGGTAAAGATGCTTTGCGGGCGTGTAATTTGGGGAGAGCGATGGTGGGAGGTGAGCGTAAGGGAGCGAGGTGCACGGCCTCGGAACTCTCGTGATTTGTGCAGCCGATGAAATCGAAATGCCGTCTGTAAGGGTCGTTGTCGTCGGTGTCGTCATTGGTGTTGCGTTGCGCTTCAAGGTCGGGAGTAAGAGCGATTTCCTGGATGGTAATGCGTTTTGATTCTTGGTGGGAAGAGTTGGGCTTGAATTGTGAAGGTACACTGGGATTGGTGGTGTTCGCAGGAAAGAAGCTGGGGAAGAGCCTGGTCATGCAGCTGCGGAGGGTCGGGACACAGGAGCACAAGATGCCCACGTTCAGCTCAACGTTGCTCCAGAGGGCAGAGAGGGGACTCTCATAAGTCACGTCCTTGGTGATGGAGATTGGGTAGATCCAGACCAGGCGGAGAACGGAGACGATGCATGTGCTGATACGCGTTAGTTTAGAACGTGGGAGTGAACAATGAAGTGCAACTCACCAGAAGCCAAATCCAAAGACGACCATCAGAAGGATTTTTTGCTGCTTGGAAATGGGCAGAGTGCCGACCAGCGGCAACGGAAGGATGGCCGTGGCGAAGTCGGTAGCTGCGTTCACGCCGGCTGCAGAATACCAGACGCCCAGTCTGTTCATGCATTCGCCTTGAACACTGCTCTCCCAGAAATGGCTGATGGGAATGCACATGAAGATCCCGCTAAAGATCGCCCACAAGCTGCAAGCCGTGACCAAGGCGATCAAGACGTAGCAAGCGATTTGGAAATTCTTCTGGACGAAGACGCGGAGGTATTGAAGCAAGATCGAGGTCTTCACGAAAAAGAGGCCGGCATAGTAGACCCAGATGGAGACCCAGAACCAGTAGAAGCTGTTCGTTTTCGTTTCTGGCGAAAGATCCCAGTAATGCTGACCCATGCCATATTCGACTGTCACGAGTGTTAACGACAGTTGCAAGTAGAAAGAGCAAGTGTGGACTTACGTCTTTTGCCGGTGGTTATTGCGTGTGAAATGCTGAAGACCTTGGTAGGGTCAGTGGCCTGTCCAAGTTTTCCAGGGTCAAGTCGAGAGACTCACGCATCCAGCACATATGATCAAGTCGTCCCAACCCGCTTTTCGTACAATGACGATCCGTGTGAATAGTCGAGCCGCAACAGCAAACACTCCAAGCACTGTGCCGACCGTCATTGTCGCTATGACCGCCGATTCGGTCGTATGTCCTGAAATCGCCATATTGCGTCGCCTTGGTGTGAGAGAGGCCCGCGTGGTGCAACAACGATCTCGATGGGAATGATGTCGGATTTGTAGAAGCGTAGATCACCAAGCGAGTAGCTCAACACGATTGCGATCGCACGCATGAGATGCCGGCGCTTGTGGCCTTATATTGAACTGGATTGGGAGCCCTGCGTGCTGCATAGCCCAAGGATGTGCCGTGTGTCTTCTGTGTTTAGGTGCGCGTGCACGTCGCCCCTAGAACATGTGGACCACGCTAACTTTGGGGGATCGTAGGGCCGTTGCGTGTTACAACGGCCGTGATGTACAGGTAGGGACCAGACCCAGCTGTCGGGAGCGCTGCAAGGCACGCCGAGCCGACTGCATCATCCCATCACGGACATCGTTGCGGAAGACTCTACTGAAGTCTTGGAAGTGAACACCTGATGCTGGCCAGATGCGTAACTGATCCTGCTGAGGCACGAAGGTGGACATCCATGTGATTCGCCTTCCGGTGGGATCGTGCGTTTCACGATGCAGATGCATTGCGCAACCCAACACGTTTGCACGCATTCCTACGAAGGCGGAGAGCGTCCCGATAATTACAGTATTGCCCCAATGTGACTACGACATGCAGGGCGGATGCAAGAGGATGTAGACAGTGTGCTGATGCCAGTGGCAAGACCTCCATCCTGGTAGCTGGGGCGGGGCCAGACTCCGGATAGGTGGTAAGGCCACAGAAAATGCGCGTTGAACTGTAGTGCAGTATAAGATCGACACTAGAACCTACTTTGTTGAGACGCTCGTGGCTCAGATCAGTCACTTAGTGCATGTCCTGCTATACGTGTATCTGGAAGCCCATCGGGACACTGTCTCAAATCTACCACGCTGCCGAAGGCCCAAAATCGGATTCTGTACTTCAGCCTGTGGAGAGATCTTGCATTGAGAGCTCGTGGGCGGCGAAGCGGCATATTCTCACGAGGCGCGCAGCCTTCGAACTATACATGCTAGGCACATATAGATCTCCTGCATGGATCTCAATGGAGCAATTGCAAGAGTTGTCGGGAATTCGTATTGCCTGTGTTCAGTTCCAGAGACCTCGTCGTAATGCCAACAGAATGAGGCCTGGCCAGAAGATGGCGAAAGGTAGTTCGTCATAATTGATGTCTGCAACATGCTCGTCATCCCCGAAACACCAGAAGACAGGAAGACCATGGCAACAAAATACGATGGAGTTGGTCCCCATCGGCCGGGCTGCGGGATCTCTCGAGGCGCGGCCCGCTCGCTTAGCGCGGTTATATCACGACTACCGTTATGCAGCAAGAAGACACGAACGTACCAGACACGTTCGCGTGCAATCATACCATGCGAGAGCAATATCGACGCCATTCTGCTGGAAGATCGACACGTCAACATGCAAGCCTGAATGGTAGCCTTAAGTCGCAGACTGTCGATGAAACGCGCCTGTCCAGATTTTCGCATCTGCTGTCTGTAATTCTGCAAAGCAACAGGATGTATTGTTGTACACTGCTACGCTCGGCTATCTCAGTTTCCGGACGCTATACTCGCTGAAATATAACAGCTATCGGGCCGGAAAGCTGTCAAAGGCTATGTCGGCACGCTCACAGGCGAACACAGGTTCGGCGTGGTGTGGCAACTACGGAGTGGCGTGCAACCCTATGTGCCATAATAGCATCATTCTTCTAGGCAAGGCTTTGTTCCTATAACAAGAGACTTACGGGGATTGGAGGCGTAGCGCCACGTATTGGAACTCGTACTCAAGAACACTGATGTCCGAGCCCCCGAGTCTTCGTTCTCCCCGGACCCGGAGCGACGACCGAAAGTTCATGGCAGTCAAGCCCAAGAATATGATTGCCCGACATGCAAATTGTGGTGGCTTGGTGAATCCTGTCAACCCGTTGTAGGCCGTTGGAAAAGCCAAGACAGACAGCAAACGGAAGTAGGGCAGGCACGTGAAGTGTGTGACAGCTCGGACGTCGGACGGAGAAGCAGTCAGGAGAAACTCCAGAAACCTGTTCCTCGGTCGTTCCTCCAGCCTCCTGCATGGAAGACGTCCGTCAAGGGGTTCTGAACAGTCCCAGGAGTTTGGCACTGAGTGTCCAGCTATCCTGCAGGCAGGAAGAGACCCAAGAACTTGATCTGCCATGCACAAGATCGCTCGATGGCCTATAAATCCTGGAGTCGAGCAGCTTGACGGAACGATGATCAGGCCATAACATTGGGGCTGATCCCCCAGTCGTGAACGCTCAGCTGTGCTGAAAGGTATTGATTGTCACCGCCGCATGTAGCATGGTAGTAAGCCCGATGCGGGCCTCAGCACCCACAACCCAACCCTCTGAGGATCCCAGCTCGCTTCCGAACCTACGCCGTTGACATCGAAATTACTAGTGGTCTCGCTCATCTCCTCATCTGTATAGTACATCAAAACTTCGTCAAAATCATCATCCGTGTCGTTCGAAGCACCTCCGCTTGAAGCAGCGTCCCATTTGGTGTAGCTTGCGGCGCTGAGCCTGCTGTGGCCACCGGAAGCCCATGAGACACGCTCGCTGCGTTGTGTGTTGTATCTTGACTTTTGCAAGTTGGTGAGGCAGCGTGTGAGTTCGCGTGCAGAGAGCTGAGGTGCGACTGGCGCGTTGGTCCCACCTCTTGCATACACAGCGAAAGCAGCAGGCCCACTAGCAATGATGACAGGCTCGTCAACACGCAGTACCAGCCAAAACAAGACCGCGAAGAGCCCAATGCCGAAGTTGAAGGCGTAGAAAGACCCACGTGAGAAGTACCAAGGAGTTTCGGCGAGGAGGTCTTCAGATGTAGAAGCAAGACATAGAGTGGCTAATCGGTACGCAGCTCCGAGAGTCAGAAAGCTTGCAGAGATGACAACAATGGTAACATGAGCTACCATGGAGCCGTTCGCGGACTTGTCACCAGACGGTGTCGTCCTCTCGTTCATGACTCGACGGGCATGAGCCAATGTTGAAATGGCGACAATGGGAATCGGAATGAAGGCGATGACAGCGTAAGTAGCGGATCCGTATGTGCGTAATGCAAGAGCAGACGGGTCATTCGGCGGCCAGTAGAACTGCAGAACAACGCCTGCGATCAGACCGAAGACGGCACCGATGATGATCAACAGCAGCATAAGCGAAGCGAACGTAAGTGGTCCTGACCGCTTGAGCTGCGGATGTTGTGTATGGACGACTTGTTGTGTAAGAGCCAAATTGACGACGAAGAGTAGGATGGCACCAGCGTAGGTGAAGACCAGAGAAGCCATTGCGACGTGGGCGTTGCTCGGGTGAGCAGCCCATGCTATTCGAAAGGATAACGCCAAAGCAAGCGTCATGCAGCATCCTAAGACTTGTAAGTAGGATGTTACATCTTGGTGTCGCCACAGTACGTGATTGATAACGTACCAGAAGTTACGAAGTTGACCATGAGCTCCTTGCCTCGAAGTCTATTCGACTTGAGGCGGTACATATGTCCAATACCCGCGAGTAAAAAAAGAACCAGGAAGATAGTGCTGACAGGGACATCCGGTAGAATGGATGGTAGCTCGTGCAATTCTTGTAAAGCCGATTGATACTATAGATTCAGTCAGCTACTTTTGCTATGTCTGTGCATGCTGCTTTTGAGTTTGTGACATACACTTTCGTCTCCGGGTAGAGACGCCATGATGAAGTTCTGAGGTCGTCCGCCAGCGTTTGTCGCATGACAAGGAATCGTCGGTGCAGCGATCTAGTCAAAAAATGAAAGGGTTCTACGATCATTTATGCATTGAAACGCGAAAGACCCGCGAAAAGACTGACCCAGACATGTTGCAGCTATCAGTGGTATGTATACTCTTGGGATGGGAAATAAAGACGCTGCAAAGCGAGAACGGCATGCGCAATCTTGTACTACCGCCTGTGACTTGGTAAGGCTGAATCCTATTGGCGTTGACTGTATGTCCGAATTGCGACCCTCGAACGGTGTCTCAGATTTAGATTGAGGAGCCGAAAACGCCGACCCGGGACTACTGTAATGCATCCGAACTGCATCACTGTTATCAGCAATTGTGATCCTTAGGTCTTCCTCGAAGTAGGAAAATTGCTCTTCGCATTCATCAAATTAAAGACAGCTGACAATGCCACATCAAGATAGATCTTCCGAAGTCCTCTCCGTCAACGGGATCGTTTCCGAACATTTGCTGCTGCAGCCCTCACACTGCTGGCCATCAGGTATCTTCTTGACGAAGAAATAATCGATCGCGAGCTTATACAACTGCCAGGCTGCCTGCAAAAAAACCAGGTCGGCGACTAAAATCGAGACGATGAGGTTTGGCCAAGCCTTCTGTTGCGGCACCTGGCAGGTGTAGTCCCTCACAAACACAGACGGTGTAACACCAAGTGGCCCTGTGTTACCCTTGAACGTCTCATAATCCTCATCCAATGGGCCGGGAATTGCGTTTGCGATACTGCCCTTCCAGTCGGAGAAGTTGGCTGTGAAATGCTGGAGTTGGTCTGGGTGCACAAGCAGGTTATGCGGTGCATTGATTTGCCCGAGATCCGTGAGCACTGTAGAGTAAGCCGCCTTTGCGAGGGTGTCGGCGATAGTCCATATATTGGGATAGGTGCGCTCAGATGTCGGCGGGAGATCCGTGAGGAGGCAGCTCAAAAAAGTTTTCCGAGCCAGGTCTAATCCTTATGAACTGGTAGTCGAGTTGAAAGAAAGCAAGATCTGTAATTCCTGCCGTGACGTCTGGACGGGGTCGGTAGTTGAGTGTGCCTTTGGTCACCATTTCAGAAGTGTGTTCTTTGCCAATGTTTTGCAATTTCCAGCACGCTGCTGCCCATGTCATGGACAAGAGACTTTCACCCCAATATAGACTGGCTCGCGTGGACTGATTACGACTGAGGAACGCAGTCCCTAAAAAGCCCTTTTGACCTCCGTACTGCACAGTGGGCGGTACGTAGTTATAGTCCATAGTGAGATTGAACTTCGTTGGCCCATTCGCGGCGTTGTTGATGCTGCAAGTAATGTATGTCGAGACTCGAACGCCCCATTCGGAATACGAGAGCTGCACTGCGGCTCTGTCCTGAGACTCGAAATTCATATCGATTCCTTGAACGGAGCAATCGTCCAAAATATTGTTCTGGTATATCAAAGAAGCGGAGATGTTTTTACTGCCATCAGCAGATTCCTTCCAAACTCCAGTCAAGATGTACGTGAGCGCTTCGTTGCTGATGAACAACTCCGTCTTCACCGGTATGGCCAAAGGCTGACATGTTGCGCGGGTTTTGGAAGTGACGAATGAGGGCCAGTGTCCAAGCCATTTGTTATCGGTGAGGGTCTTGTTCGGGTTGGCTGTGGACAACACGACTAGTGAGTAGCCGCTGGAGGCGATGTTGACCATCGAAAAGAGGACAGTCACCACTACAAGGAGACCGACAGCAACTGGTGTGAACCACCGAAAGGGGTAAGGCCTGGTAAGGCTGTAACTAAAGTACGATTGGTGAGTTTGCGATCTGTAAGCCATCGAAGTGGACAGTGTTGGGGTGCCAGAAATCTGTACGGCCGGGGACTTAGCTCGATGAATATATGTGATGTGACCAGGCTGAGGGTCCCAAAAAAGACCACCACCCGGAAACTTGCACAGCTATCTTGTGCAGCGCCTCAAATGTGGCACTTGCTGCAGAGGGCGTGGCAATACAGCCTGGCCAGCGAAAACGCGATGGCCAAGATGGCGGAGTAATTATCGGGATGACAGGAGACCTCGTCGATGAAAGACCGCCAGCTTGTCGACAAAGCTGTGCGTTTGTATGCATTCTTGGTTTATGCCGAAGTCTGTAGACTATAGTGGTAGTATCAGCAACTTTCGTAGGTAGAGTCACGCTCCAACCCAGTGAGAGAGTACAAGTAGTCAGCGGATATTGTTACCTCACTAGTTCCAACCCCAAAGCGGCAGTATCAGCATCACTGGCACATCATGAACATGCTAACACCAGTGAGTCAATCCATTCAGTAAGCCTTCTTATGTGCGAAGGATCAAGGTGCAGGGCTACAGGTTGGGCCTAGAACCTCGGCTAAGGCGCAGGCGTCTGAAGTCTTGCATGCATTATTGCATTGTTGGGATCTCGCTTCATGCCAGCTGGACAGCTGTACAGCCGCATTGAGCAGACTTGGGGGGAAAAGCGATGCGTAAAAGAGATATGTCCAAGATGCTAGACTCCAGTTGCGGCACGAGCTGTTCGGATGTTATCGCTAAAGGCTGTTGATATGTACGGTGATATCAGCAACCTCCGTATGTCAAAATCGTTTTTGTGCCAGCGAGATGCTAGAAAACCACTCGAGACAAACCCTCGGTATCTTACTGGACTTAATTCCGCAAGCGGTCGCATCAGTAGCTCTAGTATATTGCGAACATGTTGTTGCCGACGAGAGCAATAAACCTTGGCATCTGCAGAAGGAGGTGAATGCTGCCGGGGATGGGTGTAGTGCTTTTTGTATCACGCCCACAATGAAGGCGGATCGTGTGAACTTTCAAATCGACTCCAACGGAACCATAGGATACCAGCGTTTCATTTAGCTTTCTATGCCCTGCTGGCCGCAAGTTTCCTTTGATCATTGGCAGCAACAATTTCCTCACCCAGCTCCGGGTGATCGATTCTGCTTCCCTGCTCTGGCAAGAAGCGCATGAAACCCCAGTAGGCGACGCCCGCAGCGATGAAAGAATAGACGTATCCGATGGCGAAGAGATGTTGCCCACCTGCGGCTACAATAGGTTTGGGATCAACTTGCTGCGAGATGACGATGTTGCTGATGAAGCCTGGGAGAGGAGGTGCGAAACCAACGACAAGAGCAGCGATTGCCCGCCAGTTCGTTGCGTACTTGGCGGAGTAGCGGTAGATTCCATGGAAGTCGTACATATCCGGCACGGAGACGTTGCCGCGGCGTGTGATGTAGTAGTCTGTGATGAGGATGGCAGTCATCGGGCCTAAGAAGATTGTGTAGCCACTGAGGAATGCCAGGAAGCGAGCGGCTGAAGCGAGAATTTTCCAAGGAACGCACGCCCAGGCGCCGATGAATGCCGCAAGCAATTGCCCCCGGCGAATGTTGATGTACTTTGGGCAGAACGACACCAGGTCATTCGCAGCAGAAATGGAGTTGGCCGAGATGTTGATGCCGAGTGTGACGATGATCAGACCAATGGCTCCAAAGGCAGACGCCGCGCGGCCGCCGTGTGATCCAGAGGAGCTCCAGTCTCCGATGATCACAATCGGGTTCCAAACAACTTCACCATAGATTTTCTCCGAGGCAGCGGCGGTGAAAATTCCGAGGAGTCCAATGAGAGTGAATATGAAGGGTATGGCGAAAATCTGGATATTCTGATTGCTGGGCTTCTTCGCGTATCTCGCAAAGTCCGAGATGTTCAAGCCCAGAGTTGCATAGTTGCCCAGGACTGAGTTAAGATTGCTGAAGAACGCCCAGGCCAGCGCAGAACCACCGAGAGACGAGGGTTCGAGGATCGAGCTGCCCTTAATCGTGCCTCCAGCCTTGTGCAATGTTGACCCAAAGACTGCGAGGAAGACAATCGGCGCGATGACTGACTTGAACGCGAAGAAGTACTGGATCCTGTGATAGGGAATGCAGAGGAAGGGCAATTGCAGGAGAAAGTAGAGCAAAAAGCCGAGCATGCCTGAAGTCGTGATGCCCTGATCCTCTGGGATGGTGTTGGGAATTCGTGCGACGCTCGGCCAGGTCGCAGTAAGTAGTACGGTCATGCATTGGCCACCAGTCACGGTTTGAACGCTAAACGTCATGACCTGTTAGCAAGCACTTTGTTTATATATCTCATAGATGTGGATCTCACCCAAGCCAGATGATAGCAAGTGCGCATCGAGATGCCACAACGAAGTAGCTGGCGTAGTATCCAAAAGGTACGCGAGCGAGGACTGGGAATGGAGTGTGGAGCTGAAGAGCGTAAGTTTCAGCATCGTAATTGTAGCATGGTATCGCCGAGTACTCACTCTAGCACCAATTCTTCCGTTGATCGTGATCACGGCGCCCATGATAGCATTGCCGAGTACCAGGGCACCAATTGCTAACCTCCAATTGAGGCCGCTAGCAATCATGGAAGACGCTGAGTGAGCAATCAGTAACTGCGCATACACACAAATAGTTCACCATGCAACACAGACCAACTCACCAACTTGCCAATTTGATACAGCCCAGCCATCAGCCATCCAGTATGCGAAAAACGCTGCGCTTCCCCATGTTCGCTTCGAGGGTGGAACGGGATCGAAGTCGGCATTGGAAGCAGCAGGAGTTCTAGCAAAGGAGCTGGGCTCCTGGTCGACCGCAAGCGAAAAGTGGAAACGGCTCTTTGGTGAGGTGTAAGTCTGGCCGACCTCGTAAGGCTCGGGCGAAGATGCTACAGGGCTGGTCTTCTCACCACCGGCCGCGTATACTTTAGAAGCCATTGTATGTGAAGAAGCGAAGACCGAAGATGAAGCATCCTGCGAATCGAGACCTACAGGCACCTATTAAAGACATGTTTGAGATGATATGATCTGACGCTCGTCCCTGTGATTGGTATGAAACCTGGAGGCCAGGCTGGCTGGGACCACCGACGCGTTTCCGGTGCATGCAGGTATCATGCTATCGGTACGGCTGCAGCGCTCGACCAGTGAGGTGGCGTTCTCTAATCGTCGACGATAGAAGGCGCACGCGAAAGATAACGAGACTGGCCGATCGGTGCGGATTGCGAGGCCAAAAAGGCTATCTCATCGCTTAGATTAGCACGAACAAGCATCTCCGCACTTGAAGATGATATAAGGCAAAGCTTGCTGACTTTGTGAGATACTGTGGAGGTGGGATGTTGCGTGGGAAGAGAGACCTAGAGGGAATGGCATTCCCGAAGCAATCTACAAGGCGGCAAGTTCCGAGATCCGAGTCCACAGTTGATCATGTGGAGGGTTAGGGTTGGGGTTGAGCTTCAGTGATTGAGAGGCTATTGCAATCGAACCTGGGCCCTCTAGGTTGTGGATCGAATACGTGTGATCTCTCTTATCGATGAATTAGTGGCACTATACGAACGGATCAAGTTGAGGGTCTTATGCCGTCCCACTGTCATCGACGAGCTTGAGGAAGCAACACGAATAGAGTAATATACGTTTCTACGGTGTCGAACGAATGAACCAGCCCGACCGCAAAAGACCGTTACTCCCACGGTCCATAAGACTCACAGAGAGACGTAGGCTGGAGACCAATCACCCAACAGGGCGCTTATAATCGCCGAACACACAGAAGCCCGTGTCGAGTAGCACGACCTCACATTCCATCGCCAAGCATGTCTCAAACACACTTTCCTGTGAGCGACTTGTAATGCGCCCAATGAGATAGAATGGGAGGCTTCGCCAAATCTATGAATTGCTGCTACATCGTTTCAAACGTCGATAGGCTACTGGCAATGGATACCTACGTTTCCCTGCGGACGAGAATCATTCACGCGCAAGACGCCCCAACCTCCATCCGATTATCCGACCGACCACCTTTTACCCCGACTCAAGTCTATATCGTACTCTCATGCCTAGCAACATCCTCCTTCTCCTCAATGCGCTGCACGCGATGTTCCAGATCGAACTCAAAGTCCTTCATGTTCATAGTCGGCACGAACAAGCTGCGCGGGAAAAGCGTCGTTAGCCAAACCGATACCCTACATCAAATATTCATCCGTCCAAGAACGGGGGCAGGGGGAGAACTTACGGAGCGTTTGTAAAGAGGTAGTTCATCTCTTCGAGCGGACGTCTCTTGGTCTCAGGCTGGAACGCCCAGAAGTACAGCGCGTTTGTGAAATTGCACACGACGAAGAGCAGGTAGAAGCGCCAGCCGATTCTTTCCATGGCGATTGGCGTGACCTGGCCGATCATGGTGTTGAAGGCGAAAGAGACCATGACGCCGATCGAGACGCCTTTGCTGCGGGTCTTGGTGTCGAAGACTTCGGCGGGGACGATCCCTGAAAATCTTAGTCAGAATCGTTTCTTCCGGATGAAAGTGTCTCGCATATCGTTTCATCCGCTGCGCTGACATGATACTTACAGGAGAGGGGCCCATTAGTAGCGCTGAAGCTGATATTGTAGAGCCAAGTGACAGCGATGAACCCCCAACTCGCCGATGCATTCGACGTAGCACCAGGCGGGAAAACAGCCAACATGATGGTTGCAATTGTGAAGAACAGGCAGTTGGCAAGGTTTCCACCAATCATCGCCCACCTGCGTCCAACTCTGTCGATGAAAATGATGCAGAGCATCTGCGCGACCAGTGCCAAGACCGAAGATATGCCCTGATACTTGAGTGTGTTGTTGGTAGAAATCCCGATCTGTGAAAAGATGGTAGGAGAGTAGTATTGGATGGCTGATACTCCCGTCATCTGCACGCTTGCTTGGATCGCTACTACCAGTAGCAGACGGCGGAACGATGATTTGTTGCGGAAGAGCTCCAGGTAGGATTTGGCGGCATTTTCGTGTTCGTAGTCGATCGAGTCACGGATTTGGTCGTACTCGGCTCGCACCCAGGCGTCCTGCTCATTGCCATGAGCGTGGAGTTTGGCGAGCGTTCGGAGGCCTTTCTCGGGCTTGCCGTGGTCGATGAGCCATCTGAATGTCTATTAGTCATGGACTGCTATCGGAGCTTATTTCCACTAGAAGGTCTTTACCTAGGGGACTCGGGGAAGAACATGATAAGCAACCCCAGAACAACAGCCGGAATGACTTGAATTCCCAAGCTGAGACGCCACTGCATCGAGTCATTGTCGGCGAAGTTCTTGTTCGTGCCAAAAGTAGTCCACGAAGCAACCAAAGCACCAATCCCGAGCATGAACTGCTGCAGCGCAGTCACGCTGCCGCGAATGGAAGGGTGTGCGATCTCAGCCTGATACAGCGGGATGATCATGACAAGGAAGCCGACTCCGATGCCCGCAATGACTCGCCCAGCGTAGAGGTACTCCAGCGACTGCGCGCCAGTCTGCAAGCCGCCGCCTAGGATGAAGATGATGGAGCCGATGAGAATGGTCAGGCGGCGGCCGAAGTAGTCGCCAGCCGGGCCGGCGAACATGGCTCCAAAGAAGGCGCCGCCTGTGAAGACGGAGACCACAGCTCCCTCTTCAGCTCCGGAGGCGTCAAATCGCGCCTTGAAGTCTGGCGACGCGACAACACCGGCGATAACACCGAGATCGTAGCCATAAAGGATCGAGCCTACGGAGGCGAAGACAGAGACCAGGAACTTGGGTGTGTGTCAGTCTGGTTTCGTCAACGAGTGTTTGGGAAAAGATGCTCACCTGGTAGACCTTGGGTGGGAACACCATCTTAGCAGATCACCACCGCGTACCCGAATATCTAGTTGAGGCCATGCAATCAGCAGGGAAGCAATCGCCATGTTATATACTCGCTCAAACAAGTCGATTACTAGTCCGTGCCGCCGACGACACTTCGCTTCTGCCTACCTAGCAACGATTATCGCATTTTGGAGGGCAAACCTAGGGCTCGGGTCATGATAGGCCCGGTCTGGCTATACCGAACAATGTTCCACCATTTGCAGTCCTCGGTAATTCCGGACTTCGCGCCATATCCATGTCCCAAGAGCATTGGCGCCGAGAAATCTGGAGAGGAGAAGCGCGTGGAGAGCATGGGGTTGATATAGACTATGCGGGTTGGATGATCGATCCTTCCCTCCACGTGCCGATGTCTCTCTACCGATTTAACCGGAAAGGTAATGCCGGGCGTGCAGAAGATCGGCAAGGTATTGGCGATGATCAAAGGGCGTACCAAGGCTCTAGATTCGATGGATCACAATTCCGGATTCGCATTTCAAAAACATGCCTTCTCTCTGGATTTGAAGCCCCAAATGTCGGCCAGGATAGCTGGAATCTCCATAAGGTAGAGATTGGCCTCAAGACTGGCCTGGAAATGAATCAGCAAAGCAGTCACTATATATACATAAATGTACATGTATCAAAACACAGCCATCCAGGCTCCTATACATCAGCCAGCCAGCCCCCAAATCAAAGCGCCACGCTAAATGCCTTCAAAGCAAAACATACACTTTTCCCACCTCTTACATTCAAAACTCCCTACTCTCCCCAATTTTACAAGTATCAAACACCCCCTCTTCCAGACCCTTCCACTTGGCGGCATCCTTCAACATCCGCGGCGGCTCCAGCACATCCTCCTCCGTGAGAACCCACGTGCCCCAATGGATCCCCATCGCCCGTTTGCACTTTGTATCAACGAAAATGTTCACGCTGTCGTAAGGGTTGGCGTGCATCGGCGACATAATCCACCTTGGATCGTAGGCGCCGATGGGGATGAGGCCGAGATCGAAGGGTCCGCGCAGCTCGCCGATTTGTTTGAAAGCTGGACAAACGGGCAGGTCCGAGTACTTTTCGTCGTAGTCGAATTCGTCTTCGGGCAGTTCTGGTACTGCGCGGTAGCCGCTGTCGCCGCCGAAGTAGACTTTCTTGCCGCCGGAGGAGACGCTCCAGCTGGACCAGAGGGTGTGGCCTTTGTCGAAGGGGGTGCGGCCGCTGGTGTGTTGGCAGGGGAGGCAGCCGAGAGTGGCTACGATGTCTTCGTGGCCGGTGGAAGATGCGCCGATGCTGCCCCGCTGGGATTCGAATGGGTTGCTCTCGGAGTGTGCGGTAGACTCGGTGGATGATTGCGATGAGGACAGCTTGATCTCCTTCTCCTCCCACCAGTCCAACTCTGTCACATTGGTGATGCCGCAACTTGTGAACCACTGCTTGATGCCGAGCGGCACGAAGAAGTGAACGTTCTTGTGCTTTTTGACGATCGAGAGAATGGTCGGATGGCTCATGTGGTCGTAATGGCTGTGACTGATCACCACAGCGTCGATGTATGGAATATCCTCAACCTTGCAGGGCATGTCCGTATATCTCTTAGGTCCTAGGAAGCTGATCGGGCTGCACCTGGGCGAGAAGACAGGATCAAACAGGACTCTGAAGCCGCCAGGGAATTCGACATAGTAGCAAGCATGGCCTAGCCAAGTCGCGCGCAACTGCTCAGTCTCCCTCGTAGGCAGGAAGTCGGGCTTCTGGACTGTGACCGTAGGTGGTGTGGTATCCGGAGTCTTCCATTTCCCGCTCAGCGCCCTCCAAGCCATTGCGCCTAGCAGCTTCGGAGCGCTGCGCTCAATGTAAGAGTCCCAAGGATTGACGAACCCCTTCCCATGTTTGTTGTGGTGTTGCTTGTTCTGGATGTCCGAAGGCTGGGCCGACTTTGCGCCTGGCGACGAGACAGTCGCGTGGAGCAAGGCAGAGGTTGTCGCGGAGGCCATGACTAGAGAAGTGCCAAAGGCGCGTCGATTGGATCCGAATAGTCGAGTGCTGCGAGTAGAAGTGTGGGCCAAGGTAGCGGTCGCGGCAGCCGCAGAGTGGAAGAAGGGAAGTGAAGGGGGATGCATCTCAAAAGAAGGACTCAAAGGAGAGGACTCGGAAGGATATAGTAGGACAACTTAAAGCATCACGCCACCAACACTTGGGAAGCGCGTCGCTCTCGCATACGGGTGCTGACCGTGTGCGTAGGAAGTGTGGTACTGGAAGCAAGGTATAGATTCATGTCCCGTTCTGTAGGATAATTCGCTTTTCGGTTGCATTCTTCCTCCGAGCGTCCCGTTCGACTTCACCGTAACCCCGTTAAATCCGTCACGAAGAAATGATAAAACATGTAGCAAACATGAGTTGCTGATTATGTTTACTGTATGCGCCATCGTCACTTCTCTAGCTTGCAATAACGACTGTCGGATTTTCATTGAAAGTTACTTCGACATCTCTCGACCGAAGACGAAGAACAGACCCGGGCGTCGATGATGTCGATATGAGTTCTATTGCTGATCGATCCGACACTCAGTATGGGAATCGTACCAACTCGAGCTTCCAAGATAGCGCGCCGGTGCGAAGCTCGACGCCTCAAGTGAGAGTAGATCTCCAAACAGCTATCAATGCTCGCCCCGAATGCATGCAGATGAATCTCAAAACATCTCCCGCGTCCTCCGACCGCCCTGATTGCACCAGTCGCACTATGCAAAGCGAACAAACGTCAACGTCCATTCATTTCGATAGGGAAGAACCATGCAAATCGTCCCAGATCTATAACACGGAAACCCACATACCTCAGTATCTGACGAACCCTCATTGTCAATCACGCAGTACTCGGCCCGGCAGAAGCGACAAGTCCGCATGTAGCGCGCTCTGCACTCTTCGCAAGTCCGGCCGCAGCCGAAGCAATCGCGGTGGACGCCTATTGCCTGTACGTTGATCGAGGAACTGTCAGTGTTGGCGCGAGGTAAGGGGCGCGAGTGCGTGCAAGTGCCTGATTGATTCGTGGAGGATAGATTGACTTCTCCCTCAACTCTCACCCCCAGAAACCATCCGCAGACATCATCATCTCGCCCACGAGACAGTGTTCGACGCATAGCTTGGTGTATACCTTTATCGGTGGCCCTTGTTGGACGGCTGGGCCGCTGGAAGAGGGGCCGGCCCATTCGACGCTTTGCACGTGGACTTGCGACGGAAAATTAGTCGTGGGTGCAGTCGGGAGCATGGTTTGCGGCGCTGCAGTCCGCGAAACCGGCTCTTGGTAGCATGTTTCGCACCACGACCGGTTACAGCGCTCGCACCATCTGCCTCGAAGGCAATCCTCGCAGCGGACGACAAGGGGTGGGAAAGTGCCCGTCGTCGTCTCCGGTCTTTGGGCCGCCCGAACGGTGGAAGCGTGGAGAGGTGGAGGCGCGAGTAAGGGCAGTGATTTCTCATTGGTTTGTCCAAATACAGCCGGTCCTTCTGGACAACTTCCACACGTCTCGCAGCCCTGCTGGCCCAAAGCCACGCCTGCGATGGTGGGTTTCAGGAAGTCTTTGCTGGTTGTGGTCGTTATATTGTGACGAGGCCCTCGGCAGAGCACGGCGTCGAAGGATATGCTGCCCTCGCAGTCGTAGAGAGTGTCTGCCCATGCTGATGTCGTACCTGTCAGAACTCGTCCGGAGCGATCGTACCATCGCTGCTGGTCGTCGCTTGGTAGACTGTCATACAGAGTGGCAGAAGAACGCAGATTCCACTCCGATCCTATCTGTGCTCCTTCAGATCCGAGGACTCCAGCCGGTGCATGTGGTGCGTTTCGATTGGGAAGGTCCTTTTTCGCTCGTGGTGGCTGTGGCGAATCCCTACGACCGAAAATGTAGAGCCCGCGAAGCTTAGGAGCTCCATCCGGACGGCCTGGCCTGACAGCGTACCGCAGCACTTGCTGGAGCTTGGTCTGGTTGAGATGTTTGCATTCTCGCAGACTGAGAATCCTGACGTTGAACCGTTCCTCGGCTATGATCTCTCGTACTAGATCTGCAGGCACAGAGAGTCCATCCAGGATCAAAGTCTGTACATAGCCGAGTACACCTTTGGTGTGCAGTTTGGAAAAGATCCCACGTAGAGGTCCGGAGTAGAAGTCGTCTTCCGTGAGGGCTTCGTCCATGCGCTCTGCACGCCAGGAAATCCCACCGGCATCGATGGGTGATGTGTCGATGGTGGCAGACCTAGCCCTACTAAGATCTAAATAGCGCCATGCTTCTGAATTCATGTAGATCAGATTACGCAAAGATTTGTCTGTCGCTGCTAGTTTGAGGAGTGCTGGGATGGGTAGATAAGGGGACAACTGTCGTAGGATCAAGTCGATGGAGAGGAGGTCGAAGAGTGAGGTCGGCGGGCGCTCCATTGTTTGCCCCTTTTTCAAGTCAGCTTTTTAGTTAGCAGAACATGAGCAGAGCAATATATCGAGTGTGTTGTAAATGTTTGCCTCGGACATTCATGTCGGAAGTTGGGGAACTCGAAGTCGTCATTCGAGACCGCCACATCAATCGCAGCAAGACGTGTCAGAGTGAACATAGCTACAGTATTC
>Ga0265798_10005023_pt1 | contig 17996 bp, 11 predicted proteins | sample P3T30metagenome_FD_192430 | JGI IMG/M metagenome (GOLD analysis project Ga0265798, IMG submission 192430) | Plant litter microbial communities from East Loma Ridge, Irvine, California - P3 T30 | ecosystem: Environmental > Terrestrial > Plant litter > Unclassified | place: USA: California... | reverse complement strand
CCTACCGTCGACGTGATATCTGACGAGCAGACATCACAGACATACTTAGTGCCGCCCTCTGTGCCCCGGGTTCCCGTCTTCTTCTTGATGACTCCCATGCTGCCCCGCTATATGTTGGGTGCAGGTGAAGGAGCCTCGCCACGCGCCGAGGTTGGGTGAGACAAAGCGCTATGGCTGTGCGCTACAAACGCGTGTCAGAGCTGGTAGAGTCTAGTAGTGTCAAACAGCGAACCGCAATGCCCTGATCTGGCGCTCTGGGCACTACGGGCACGTGTGTGTGTGTGGTCGAGGGCGTGTTCGCCGTGTTGGGCTCCCGGCGTCAGCGCTCTGGGTGAGGGGGGATGGGGAGGGGAGGGGATGGGATGACGGCGGTCAGTAATGGCAATGGTTGCCGGGTAATGCACGGGGGATGTCGTTCGCGACGGAAGCTGCAGCCGGGACGTCACAGGCTGTCGCGTCTGCCCAACTTCATCGTCACCAGCTCAAAATAGAATACACCACGGCCTGTCTGCTCACTCGTCGTGGGGCTCCAAACATTGGAAATGACTTCAGGCGCGGATTGGCGTGTCAGTGCGGGAAACACGACCTGGTCGCCGGCCGAAATTAAGGCTAGCGACCCAATGACCCCTCAAACGTGAGACCCTATCTTGAGAAGCATCGCAGAAGAAGCGCATTGAAGGCTGGGACACTCGGACGTTAGACTCGTTGCCACCGTCCGCTCCCTATACCTGTCTGTGACCGCTCTCCTTTCCCTCCCCAACGTCCTTACCTAACCTTTTACCAAGCACAAACTCGGCTTTCGTGGTGCGCCCCTCGCCGCTTTCCCGTCTGCACTCTCCCGCTCAGTGTCCGTCTGCCCGTCCTCCCCCAACCCTCACCCACCGAGCTCCCGCAACCATGTCTTGGAAGCTCACCAAGAGTGCGTACACCCAAAGCCAGCCCATGCCGTGTGAAATAGCCTAATCATCCATGCAGAACTCAAGGAGACGCATCTCGCGCCTCTTGCCAACACATTCAGTCGGTCGTCGTCGACGTCGACCATTGTCGACCAGTCCACGCCCAAGGCGTCCACTCATGCCGGCAGCGCAACTACCCCCTCGGGCTCAAATGACAATGGTTCCGGTACTTGCAACCTCCACACCGCGCTGACCATCCGTGCTGACCCAGAGAGCAGACGCGAGCGCCCCGCCTGCACCGCCCCTTCGTCCAGGTATCCTGATAGTCACGCTGCATGAAGGCCAAAAGTTCTCGCTGCCCCCGGGCGTCGAGCAGCAGTTCAGCGGCGGCCACCACCAGGGCTCCATGTCCCAGGGCGGTGGCCTTTCGGTGGCAGGATCCATGCGCCCCGACTCGTCATCACGCAACGCAGTCGCCGGCTCCTACACCAACCGCCCACAGTCTGCCGCCGGCAGCATCAATGCCGCGCCCACCATCCACGGTCGCTACTCGTCAAAACACCTGCCGTATGCCTTGGTGGATTTCGACAAGCAGCAAGTCTTCATCAATGCCGTGTCAGGTACCCCCGAGAACCCCCTATGGGCGGGTAGCAACACCCAGTACAAGTTCGATGTGTCCCGCGTCACCGACCTCACAGTATCCCTATACATCCGGAATCCCTCGGCCTCGCCCAACGCCGGTCGCAATGAAGACATCTTCATTGGTACACTCAAGGTCCACCCTCGATTTGAAGAGCAGCAACAGGATGGAAAGGCTCAAAAACCAGACGACGCAGTCGGCCAGGCTGGTGCTGACTGGATTCCAGTGCAGTTTGGCAGCGGTCAGATGAGGATTGGTGTCAACTTTGTTGAGAACCGACAGGACCGTCTTGCCATTGACGACTTTGAGCTTCTCAAGGTGGTGGGCAAGGGCAGTTTCGGCAAGGTCATGCAGGTGCAGTACGTGCTATCTCGCTCGTTTCGTGTTACCAGTTGCTTACAATCTACAGGAAGAAAGACACGCACCGAATCTACGCCCTCAAGACGATCCGCAAAGCACACATCATCTCCCGGTCCGAAGTTGCGCATACGCTTGCTGAACGTTCAGTACTCGCTCAGATTAATAACCCCTTCATCGTACCGTTGAAGTTCTCATTCCAGTCACCGGAGAAGCTGTACCTCGTCTTGGCATTTGTCAACGGCGGTGAGCTATTCCATCATCTGCAGAAAGAGCAGCGGTTCGACATTAACCGCGCTCGATTCTACGCTGCCGAGCTTCTCTGTGCCCTAGAGTGCTTACACGGTTTCAATGTCATCTACCGCGACTTGAAGCCCGAGAACATCCTCCTGGATTACACTGGTCACATTGCGCTGTGTGACTTTGGCCTCTGCAAGCTGGACATGAAGGACGAGGACAGGACCAACAGTAAGCTACGACTAGTTCTGTGGGTTGAACAATATGACGACTAACATTCTTCAGCCTTCTGCGGAACTCCAGAGTACCTCGCCCCTGAACTTCTTACCGGTGCCGGCTACACCAAGTCTGTCGATTGGTGGACGCTCGGTGTACTCCTATACGAGATGTTGACTGGTCTGCCACCATTCTACGATGAAAACACCAATGACATGTACCGCAAGATTCTCACCGAGCCTCTGCATTTCCCCGGTCCCGAGGTGGTACCACCAGCTGCACGAGACTTGTTGACCCGCCTGCTCGACCGCAATGCGGACAAGCGGTTGGGCGCAAAGGGCGCAGCGGAGATCAAGGCACACTACTTCTTCCACAGCATCGATTGGCGAAAGCTTCTCGAGAGGAAGTACGAGCCCAGCTTCAAGCCCAACGTGGTATGTGCACTTATCAATTCGTCAAGTCAGCAGAGACTAACTGTTCCCAGGTTGACGCAAAGGACACGGCCAACTTTGACCGGGAATTCACCTCCGAGGCCCCGACAGACTCGTATGTCGACGGGCCCATGCTATCACAGACAATGCAACAGCAGTTTGCAGGATGGTCGTACAACCGCCCAGTTGCCGGGCTGGGTGATGCTGGCGGTTCGGTGAAGGATCCGTCGTTCGAGGGCGTAACAGAGCGATAGTGCGTTCGTATGTTTAACATTTTGGCATCGGAGAATGGCCGTTGAGTTGGGGCTTGGCTTGTCCCGGCGATGGAGCCGACTGCCGGCAAAGCATTGGATCCACAGATAGAAGACGTAGCGATTGGTGGGATCTCAGCGCTCATTGATGCTTTTCGGGTTCTGGAGCAACGGCACGGCGCTTGAGGCAGCATTTGTATGAAATCAGCCTAGATTCAGGCAAGCAAATAAAGACGATATCCCCATGTACCTTGAGAAGCGCTTCGTATTGCGTGCAGGACACGTACAGGATAATTTGTTCAAGTCGGCAGCCTTGTCAAGCTAAGCAAAGCTTCCTTGTTACACTGAAGTAGACCCATGTGCCAACCGGGCTCCTTTAGTGTGGGTGGTGTGTATGCAGACCCGTGGCAATGGTAGAGCACGACTTAGTGAGCGGCTTTGTAAGGCTGAGCCAACAGAAAGTCATGACAGCCTGCGCGTGGCTGGCGAGCTGGTAAAAGTGGTGCCCCTCCTTCCTCAACGGAGCTCTGACGCAAGCGGGGTCTCGGCCGCGCCTTGTCGACTATACATTTCTGCTATTAGACCACCCAAAACACTGACAAACTCTCTACTCTCACCTTTTCCATCCTCGGATACCGCAATTGACAACTTCCATCCCCAATTGCCATATCACCAAAGTTTGTATGGACCCACCCCTTGTCTATCACGCATACTCACCCTGCTGGCTCAGTAATACAACATGCCCGGTTTCGCACAAGCCTCCGACCTCAACGCCTGGTCGGCGCTTCAGGACCACCACCAGAAGCTCGGCAAGGATATCGTACTCAAGGAATACTTCAAGAAAGACCCACAGGCAAGTCATGGACCCTTCAACTAACTACGTCATCTAAACGCTTCCAGCGATTCGAAAAGTTCAGCCGCACCTTCAAGAACGATGCAGAGAACTCGGAGATCCTGTTCGACTTCTCCAAGAACTTCATCACTGAGGAGACGCTGAAGCTTCTCATTGAGCTCGCAAAAGAGGCTGGCCTCGAGAAGCTCCGCGATGACATGTTCGCTGGTGAGAAGATCAACTTCACAGAGAACCGCGCCGTCTACCATGTCGCTCTCCGCAACACCTCCAACCAGACCATGAAGGTGGATGGCCAGAGTGTTGTTGAGGACGTCAATAGTGTGCTCGACCACATGAAGGAGTTCAGTGAGCAGGTTCGCAGCGGTCAGTGGAAGGGATACACTGGCAAGAAGATCGATACCATCATCAATATTGGTATTGGTGGTTCAGATCTGTACGTCAATCACGGACTACGTCGCTGATCTACTAGAGCTTGCCGACTGACATAAGAAAGCGGCCCCGTCATGGTCTCAGAGGCCCTGAAGGCTTACTCCCAGCGCGATCTCAAGATCCACTTCGTCTCCAACATCGACGGTACCCACATCGCAGAGGCCTTGAAGGACTCCAACCCAGAGACTTCGCTCTTCCTCATCGCCTCCAAGACCTTCACTACCGCCGAGACCGTCACCAACGCCAACACTGCCAAGTCGTGGTTCTTGAAGAGCGCAAAGCAGGAAGATATTGCCAAGCACTTCGTGGCACTCTCTACCAACGAGGAGGAGGTTACCAAGTTCGGTATTGACAAGAAGAACATGTTCGGTTTCTCTGACTGGGTTGGTGGACGTTACAGTGTCTGGAGCGCCATCGGTCTGAGCGTCGCACTCTACATTGGCTTCGACAACTTCCACCAACTTCTCGCTGGTGCCCATGCCATGGACAAGCACTTCAAGGAGACTCCTCTAGAGCAGAACATCCCCGTTATTGGTGGTCTGCTAAGTGTATGGTACTCCGACTTCTTCGGTGCCCAGACACACCTTGTCTCTCCGTGAGTTTAGAACACACCCAGCTGGTGCTCTATCTAACGTCATATTAGCTTCGACCAGTACATGCACAGATTCCCTGCCTACCTCCAGCAACTTTCCATGGAGTCGAACGGCAAGGCCATTACCCGCAGCGGAGACTACGTCAAGTACACTACTGGCCCCATTCTCTTCGGTGAGCCTGCCACCAACGCTCAGCACTCTTTTTACCAGCTCCTGCACCAGGGCACCAAGCTCATCCCCACCGACTTCATTTTGGCTGCCAAGAGCCACAACCCCGTAGAGAACAACAAGCACCAGAAGATGCTTGCGTCCAACTTCTTTGCTCAGGCCGAGGCTCTCATGGTCGGCAAGACCCCTGATGAGGTCAAGGCTGAGGGTGCCCCTGAGGAGCTGGTCGCTCACAAGACCTTCTTGGGTAACCGCCCCACCACCTCTATCCTTGCCGACAAGATTACCCCAGCCACTCTTGGTGCCCTGATCGTCTACTATGAGCACCTTACCTTTACCGAGGGCGCCATCTGGAACATCAACAGCTTCGACCAGTGGGGTGTCGAGCTCGGAAAGTCGCTTGCCAAGAAGATCCAGGCTGAGCTTGACGATGATAAGGAGTCTACCTCCCACGATGCCAGCACAAGCGGTCTCATCAACGCTTTCAAGAAGAAGTCGACTTTGTAAGTGGGTTACCGAAGTGCCGGTAGCGGCTGTGATAGCTGAATGACCTCATGACTGGCAGCTGGTGTGGAGCCATATCTGGAGTATCCCAATATGATACCAAGATCAATACATAAGAAACAATATATATATATATATGTACCTGCGCAATTTCCAGTCCCCTATCGCCATGGTCAAGTTGAGTAATACAAAAACTTTACTGTACATGTTTGGAAAACCTAACCTTTCCAAGCACTAAAATGTGCCTATTCTTTGACAATAAAATGACCATGAATGCAGTTACAATCATTATATGTAAATAGAGAATACGCTAGCTCTCGGCTCGAATTGCGGAGTTGAAGCGGGAGTCTTCCGGGGCACAGGCCAACGAACTTGTTCCTTGAACGAACATGTCCAAGTTGACACATGCACACCATCACGGTCCAACAACACAGCAATGTGTGTGCGCTAAACCCTTTTGTTCACACCCAACACTGATATAACTCGTCTTTTGATCGGTCTCGCTTGCTATCGTCGCGTCCAGCATGAGCAAGAAGACACATGCGCCATCATGGCTGTCTACGGCTGCGCTCTTCGCCTTCTGGTCTTCGCTCGCGACAGCATTGAGTGGGCAGGAACCGATGAAGAGCATGGAAGAGGCGCGAGGTTATAATCCTGGAGAGCCAATTCCTGTCAGCTGTTTGAATAGGACCATGTAAGTCGGTTTGAGTTCCATAGGGCGAGTTGTTTAGAAAAGGAATAGCAGTTTACTGACAAGACTTGAATAGAGAAACAGGTGAACACGTACGTATCTATCCTTTACCCTCGCCAGCCAGCTGCAGCCTCGTAGATTGTCGCCCACTTTGCTTTTAAAAAGAAAAGATAAGCAGGCCACAAGCAAAAGCTGCAAACCAATACCCGTAAAATTGTCCAAACAGTCCAAACTAACAAAATCCACACAGATAGTAGACGCAGCCGGCCACCTCCAATACATACCCTTTCCCGTCTGCGCGGAAACGCAAGCGCCGCTGCACCTCTCATTTGGCCAGGAAGGCGAAATCAACTGCACGATCCCTTTCATAACGGACGAATTCTTCCACCTCCTCGAATTCTACATCCACAATGACGCGCCCCTATCCTGCCGGATCCCGTCCAAGCCGCTACCTCCTTCGGTCTACGAATCCACCTATCGCGTCTCGGATGAGTCGACGCAGGAAGGCGTCTTGGGCTCCCAGAGCACAATGTACACGCCGCTTGTCATTGCGCTAGCGGGGACTCTGCAATTGAGCCACTTGCACGTGGGCAATTACCTGAATCTGCTCGTTCATGCGAGCCCGAAGAGTGTGAGTAAAGGCACGGTGGATGCGGCGACGGCGTATAGTGTCAGTTCGCACACGAGGAATACAAAGATTACGATTGGGGATGCGTTGAACTTGCAGTTTAGCGTCAGATGGTATCCTAGTACTACGCTGCCGCCGGGGTGGTCAGGGTATGGGGGGCATATCTACACGTCGACGTTGGTGTATTGCTTCCTGAGCGCTGTCGCGAGTGCGGCCGTTTGCGTCGTTTATTTTAGGGGTGTCGAGCTGCCGAGGAGACTGAAGAGGTATGCGACTGAGAGGATGAATGGCGGCGGGAGGGGCTTTGGGAATGGCGGGAGTGGGTATGGGTTGCCAGTTTCTAATGGTAGGGTTGCGAGTATGGGGAGTGGATACGGGTTGGGTGGGTACGGATATGGAGGTGGTGGGAAGAGGGTTGATTGAGGGATATGGATGTTTGCGCAATGTGTATCAAGCCCAGAAACGTTGAATGCGCATATCATGCAGATGCAGATGCAGATACAGTACAGAACATTATGTACACCGCGGTCGCCTTTCCCAATACGCATGACTCGGGCCAAGATGTTGTATCTACCAGCCTTTCCTCGTCAACTCAGTCACACGGCCCGTAATGTCTCTGAAGCCCTGTTTAAACCTTGCCCTCCACCTCTCAGATGCCAACCGTTTCCTCTTCAACCCCCCTCGTTCATGGTATCTTTGCCTCATGAAGTCGTTCTTGACCCTATTTCTTGCTATCAGACTACCCAGCATACCGATTCCTCTTACGATATCCCGCCCACGCTTTGCATCCAGCTCCACCGAACGGCCGTACGTGGGGTTCAAGCGGGGGTACCGGGCGAATGTCTCTTCCTGCTGGGCAGCGAGCGAGACGGCATCAGATGGCTTATTAGCAAGCGTAGGATTCACAATTTCATCCGGCACTGCAGCCATTGAATCAAAGTCCAAGCTGGGCCGACGTGTCGGCCTTGTGCGGTTCTGGCTTGCGAAGTCTGCGCCAAACAGGCGGGTCTTGGCTTGTGAGTTTGGCGCGCCGCCCCGCGGCAGGTACGACGGTGGAGGCCGGTCTCTGGGCTGGCCGCCAAAGATTTTGTCGAAGGGTTGCGTGGTTTCTGCTCGGCTGGCTTGGGGTTGTGGTTGGGGGCTTGCGGCTTCAAGCTCGGGGGTGTAGTGGGCTTGTGGCTGCTGGGCGTCGGACTCGGGCGTGTAGGGCTCTTGGTCGTATTTGGGTGCCGGCTGCGCGCATTGCTGTGGGGTTTGGGAGAGGAGTCGTTGACATGTCCATGACGGTGTTATCCGTTGTGCATGCGGTATCCGTGTGAAGGTAGAGGGGCGGAGCAGGAGCTCTCCCAGCGATCTTGAGGCCATGGGCCTCGTATTTGTTGGGTTGTGGATGCGTTATCCAGGAGGCTGGGGTAGAACTATGCTGGCGGCCAGGCAATTGCGGATGGGAGGTTGCTGCGGTGAATGGAGAAGGTGGTGTGAGTGTGTCACTTTTTATGATTTTCTGATGCTATATGAGGGGTATCACAAATCCAAAAAAAAGTCCAAACGGGTAACAAAGCCTCTACCTGGCAAACACAGAAAGTCGTAAAAATGATATTCACACGTGATCGCACGTGATTGTGCTAAGCTAGCGGTCGGCTTAACTCGGCTCTGTGCAGTATAGTGTCTTAAAATGCTGCCTATAACACAACAAATGCCTTTCTATTAAATTATAGGAGCCTCTCTATTAAACTATAGAAGCCTCTCTTAATTAAGATTAAGACTATAGCTTGTTAAGGGGATTGCAATACAACAACTATAGTTTGTAGTTGCAAAGCGATAATACTACGAATTCTCGAACGTAAGTTATATATATCCTTTGCTTAAGGATATTCTCCTAACGCTTAAAAATATTCTCCTAATGCTTAAGAATATCTTCTCCTTACGCTTATCTATTCAAACCCACACTCCCTCAAAGCCTTCCACATGCCTCCAAAAATAGACACCGTAAGTAACCGCTAAGTCCTAGATCTGAATAGGTCGTCGTGGTGGTATTGGTGGTGGTCCTCTCGCCGCTCTAGGCCTGCCCAATACCCTGTCGCTGGAGTAAACCCCGCCGATATTGCCGGCTTCGTTGATCGCGTCTCGAAGTACATCAGGGACGACACGATATACCAGCGTCCCATCTACAACCTCACTTTCCCACACCTCTCACACATGTGTCACTTTTTAGACTTCTCGATCGTCTCTAGTATGGCCTTCAAAGTTTCCGATTGTGTGTTGATCTCTTCACGGAGTTGCTTGAGTTCTCTTTGTGTGTTCTGCTCGTTGAGGTCTTGATGTAGTCGTGTGAGTCCTCGTTGAGAATCTAGTTCTCTTCTGATCGCGTCGTTTGTGTGTTTGTTAACGATATCGATGATAATAACTGCGACAGAGCCAGAAAAGCTTGAAATCAATATCTGATTAGCGATGCGTGGGATAACCATGTTGGGTGATAAAGAGGAAGAAGAAGAAGAAGAAGAAGAAGAAGAAGAAGAAGAAGAATAAATACTGTGGCTGCATTTTATGGTGGCAACTCTGGTGGTGTAGAAAGGAAGAAGTGAGGGTGGTGGTGTAGGAAGGAAGAAGTGAGGGTGGTAGTGTAGGAAGGAGGAATAGAGGAAGAAGGTAAGAGAGGTGCAGGTTGCGGCTCCCAAATTTGTCGGCGGTCTGGTGGTTTGAGCGTTTCTGCAGCTTCAATTTTGTCCGACTTGCTGGAGATGTGGATGAGGAGAAATTGAGCGCAGTGCGCAAAATTTATACCCAGCCTCCAGGCAACAGTACCAATGTCCCATGGTTGAGCAGCAGCAGATGATGAGTCGAACTTTGGTAGTGATATTGTGGTTGTGTTGGCCAAGGTTGAGATCCAGTTGAAGCCAAGGCTTACTTTTCGACACGTGATGATCCGACTTGCTGCTACCTTTTCTTGCCCACTACCACAAGACGCGACAACCACATACACCGGTCACCCTCTCGTCTTTGCACATTTATCTCTTACACTCTGCGACCGCATAGCCAGTCGACATGTACGGCTATCCCGGTACGTTTGTCAGTAATTGCGACGCGAAGCCAGCTAAACATTCGCAGGTCCCCCCGGCTACAACCGCCCTCCAGGCTATGCAGGAACCCCGCCTGGCATGGCGCCGCCTGGAATGGGTACGTGGCAATGTTTGCCATGTAAATATATACGCTGACAACAGACAGGTCCTCCTGGCGCTGCACCTCCTGGTGTCGCGGCTCCTCCAGGTGTCGCGAACGCTCAAGGTCCACCGGCGATGAACGGTCCGCGTGCTCTGCCCTCGGGATGGCAAGCGCCGGCCAACATGCCCAACTTCAACTTTAACGCACCCGTCATTCGCCTGGGAACACAGGGAGGTCGGGCTGGAGCTGCGGATAGTCCTGCAGGCGGACGGAGAGATAATGGAGCACCGCCCGCTCGCCGTGGACTCGGCATGGACAGAGACGGCGACCGACGAGACGGACCCATGCAGGTCATCCCACCCAGCCGCGAAGAAATTGCTAGGACAATATTTGTTGGCAACATCCCTGATGGCATCGGTGGTGATGAGGGCATGGAGCGCATCCTCGAGACCGCTGGCAAGCTAGCCCGCTGGACGCGAGCAACCGATGCGAGCAACAAGCCCCAGACGTTCGGTTTCGCCGAGTTTGGCGATGCGCAGAGCTTAGAAACGGCTGCTGAGATCTTCAAGGATGTACGCGTACCTACGAAGCGCCAAAAACCCGGTAAGGGGAAGAAGGAGGAAGGCGGAGAGGAAAAAGAAGATGAAGAAGAGGTCGAGACTACGAAGTTACACTTCATGGTTGACGATGCCTCGATCAAGTACGCCGAGGAATGGAGCAAGACGCGAAATGAAGATGAAGCCACTGTCCAATTCCGCCTTGACAGTGCAAAGGAAGCCCTTTCCCAAGTTCTTGCGAGCTTCTTCAACCCACCCAACGCGGCCACCATGGATTATGCGGGAGATACAATGATGCAAGATGCGCAGGCGCAAGAAGGCGAGGATGTGGAAGTCGCTTTCGTCAACCTCGCCAACGGAGAGGATGAGCTTGCGGATATCCCCGCCGAGATGCGGGAGATTGTTGCCGCTGAGATTGCAGCTTTCCGCGACCGTTCGAACCAGCGCGATCGCGAACGCCTGAGGAAAGAAGAAGAGCTTGAGCAGGAAGAGCGCCGTCGTAGTGGAAGGCGCACTTCGCCGCCCCCGTCTGCACCTACTGGACCCGGCGGAGTCAATGGAGTGCCGCTAGGTCCGCGCGCAGAGCGTGGAGTTCAAGGTGCACCGAGTGGACCCAAGGGCTCCCAGTTTCCTCGCGATTATCAAGCGGGCGTAAATTTTGTAAACGGTGGCGCTATCAACAATGGTGCTTACATCAGCCGTGAGGACGATGATGATTCAGCCAGCGACTCTGAGCTTGAACGTCGTCGTCAGAAGAAGCGCAATGAGGAGGCCGATGAAGCATACAGGAAGCAGCTTTCTCGATGGCTCAATACGGAGCGCCGTACCGTGGCCTCGCTTGAGCGTACAAACGAGACGTTCAGGAACAAGGATGCAGAGCGCGAGAAAGCACGTGCAGCACAGGCCAAATACCTCCGAGAATTCGACGATGATGAACAAGCAGCTTCCAGGCGCGATCTCTACTACCGCGACCACAGTGACTGGATTCGTGAGCGCGAAAAGGTTCGCAGCCTCGAAGCCAAGGAAGATGCCGCAGATCGAGACCTCGAACGACGCGAACTTGCGACACAGAAGAAGCAGAAGGATCATGCTCGCGGTCAGGCCGATGCATTCTTGGAAGAACAGGGCGAAGAGCTCATGCGCAAGGAGGAACAGCGCGAGCCCGCATCACACTTCAAAATCTCGCTTGGTGCTGCTACAAAGAAGCTCGAACAGACTGCTGCCCCTCGCCGCACGGCTGCCGATGTCGAAAACCTTCTCGAAGACGAAGATCTCACCGATCAACCCGGCTCCAAAAAGCGCACTCTCGTCCCCATCAACTTCGACGCTGCTGTCCGCTCAAACCTTACGCAGGAAGAAATCCTTGAGGGACAGCGACAGCTTGCGCGCGACATTCCTACAGACAAGGAAGGATTGTGGAAGTGGCCCGTCTCTTGGGATCATTTACCTGAGAAGACTATCGACAAGGACATCAAGGACTGGGCCGGAAACAAGGTCCTCGAGATCATGGGTCTGCAAGAGGAAATGGTTGTCGATGTCATTGTCGACTACCTGAAGGGCAGGCGCGGACCTCAGGCCCTGGTGGAGAACTTGGAAGGAGTAAGTATCTGATCATGATGTTCCCCATCTGCTACATGTTGCTAACAAGCTATCTAGGCCCTCGACGAGGAGGCTGAGTCTCTTGTTAAAAAGCTCTGGCGTATTGTCATCTACTACAGCGAAACGGAGAAGAGGGGTATCAAGTAAGCGTGTCGTCTTACATTCATGCAGAGAACGGACGGCATTGCAATCTTTACGGGACGACCTTCAACGGGCCATCTACGGTACGGACGAGTGAGTATATAGGCGGTCCTCTTTGGGTAGCTATTGACGCGACGTAGGGTCCTCGGGATCTTGCATCACGGTACGAGAGTAGTTAATGGGCGCATGTGGAATGGAACGTTATACCAGGTCCGTTTGTTCAATTTCAGTCTACAATTACTAACCGCCAGCGTGGGTTTATATGACTGCTCACTATATCTTGAGACAGGGTTGTAGTTTGATGAGTGTGCACTGGTTTGTATTCATGCTCGCTACGTTCACAGCTAGAAGATTTTTTGTAGCACCACGCTGCGATTGGTAAGATGATGGACAAAGCCTTACAGCAAGTCACAAGTAAGCTCTACCGGCAGCACTAGGTACTCCTCTCGATGCACATGACCCCCACGTAGTTGGTCACTTGGCCTGTATAGCCTCCTCATGCGTGGTCAAATCCAAGCTTCTCGGCTAAGTGCTTCAACCCTCGGGTACCACTCCAGACTAGGGAGGACCCCTAGACGCTCGTAGCGGGAATCCATTCGGCATATGCTCATGTGTGAGGTAAATACATTGCCTGAAACCGTCTACTCTCTCGGTAGCCGTAGTTCTAATTTTCCTTTTCCCCCAGGACAGGTGGAGCGGGTTTGCTGACTCGAGTGGCGGAATCGGGTTCTTCCACGAATGATGAAGGGCGTTGCGGGGTTTAGGGCTCACGATGTGGTTGGGGAGCTGGCATTGTCTGGAGAGCTGGCTGGAGCGGGTTACGTGGTGGTTTTTTTTAGAGGCAGATAAATAGAAGTCTAGGTCTCATTGTATTTCTGATAACCCGAAAGCCCCTCTTTCTTCTGTTTTGCTTGACAATTGCAAGTTATTGTCGTGCTTGTATCAACTTGGACTTGTCGCGGGGTAACTACTACCATCTGCTGTTTCCGAGCATTCCGAGACTCTGAAGCGACAACGTTACACCAACGAATCATTATACGCAGTCATGGTTATTACTATCACGGGCTCGGAGACGAGGGACGTTCGGTTTCCGGTATGTATTTCAAGGAGGAGTTATGCTACCAAGTGTGCTGATGGGTGGCTATCAGACGTCCCTGGATAAGACTGGTTCCGATGCTATGAACGCGGCGGGAGACTATTCGTCTGCTTATTGCATTCTGCACACAGACTCAGAGTTCAAGGGCCATGGTATGGTGAGTAGAAAATCTTCCTTTGCTATATACAATGTTGCTAAATTGGATTGGGAGAGCTGTGTTTGCGGGTGGATGTTTGAGTCAACATGACAGCTTCTGCACTCCATCCCCTACTACAGCTTCTTCGGCCACAACCCCAAGAGCAAAATTACCTTGGCGAGGAGCTATGTATTTGAAAAGTTCCGTCTAATACGTATGTGTAGACCTTTACAATTGGTCGCGGCAACGAAATCGTCTGCACAGCCATCGCCTACCTCGCCGACCGCATCAAAGGCCACACGCTCGACTCGCTCGTCGCAAACTGGGGCAAAACATGGCGCCACCTCGTAAACGACTCGCAACTACGTTGGATCGGCCCGGAAAAGGGTGTTATCCACCTTGCCCTCGGCGCCGTGGTAAACGCCATCTGGGACCTGTGGGCCAAGTCGCTCGGCCAGCCCGTCTGGCGCATCGTCGCAGACATGACACCCCAGCAAATCGTCGACCTGATCGACTTCCGCTACATCACCGACGCACTGACCCCTGAGGAGGCGCTTGAGATTCTGACAAAAGCCGAGGCGGGTAAGAAGGAGCGGTTACAAGAGGCGCTGGATTCAAAGGCTGTGCCTGCCTACACTACCTCTGCGGGATGGTTGGGATATGGAGAGGATAAGATGAGGGGATTGCTAAAGGAGACGCTGGCAAAGGGGTATAAGCATTTCAAGCTAAAGGTTGGAGGAGATCTGGCCCAAGATAAGCAGCGATTGAGTATTGCAAGGGAGATTATCGGCTTCGACAAGGGCAATGTGCTTATGGTAGACGCGAATCAGGTGTGGAGTGTGCCAGAGGCGATTGAGCATATGAAGCAGCTAGCCGAGTTCAAGCCGTGGTTTATCGAGGAGCCTACGAGTCCCGATGACGGTAAGCTAGATTGCTTCCTTCCCTTCTTCCCCCTTTTTCATACTACAATCCGGTCAAGTAGACCAGGTCTTTTGCTAACGCAACATACAACAGTGCTCGGACACAAAGCCATCCGCCAAGCCCTCAAGCCCTACAACATCGGCGTCGCAACAGGCGAAATGTGCCAAAACCGCGTCATGTTCAAGCAGTTCCTCGCCTCGGGTGCAATCGACATTTGCCAAATCGACGCCTGCCGCTTGGGTGGCGTAAACGAAGTCATTGCCGTTCTCCTCATGGCCGCCAAATTCAACATCCCCATTGTCCCCCACAGTGGCGGCGTCGGCCTCCCAGAGTACACACAGCATCTCAGTACTATTGATTACGTGGTGGTGAGCGGCAAGAAGAGTGTGCTCGAGTATGTCGACCATTTGCATGAGCACTTTTGGCACCCAAGTAGGATTGAGGGCGGGTACTATGTCACGCCCATGGATCCTGGATATTCGGTCGAGATGAAGCCGGAGAGTATGGATAAGTTTAGTTTTCCGGGTAAGGAGGGGGGTTGGTGGAAAAGTGAGGAGGCGAGGCCGATTTTGGAGGGCATTAAGATTTAGGGGTTTGGTCGTTTGAGTGTTCACAGGGAGGACGTGGAAAAATAGCACCGGCTGTACATTGATAGTAATAAGCATTTTACTGCGCTTTAAATGTGTGCTTTTGTTGTGGATTCTGACTCGTTGGCGCATTCTTGTGAGATGCTAGAGTCAGTATTGTCTTCATGCGAATTCCGCATATACGTTTTAGAAGACAGGAACTGTGGGGTCGCGCACATCGTAGAAAGAGAGTCTTTTAGGTGAAGGAGCAGGAGATTGTATGTAGATAAAGAAGAAGAAACGAGTTATTCAGGAGGGATTTGATATCGATATTTCTCCTTTTATTTTACATTTAGGGCATTTCCGAAAACGCCAGACAAACAACAAGACAGTACAATATACGAAGTAGACATGAAGCTAAGATTCTTCTCCTTCGCCTTTGATATATTTCTCACTTTACTTATTTTTAATGCAAAGTCCCAGGATCAAAAAATATCACACTGTGTTTCCCAAAACTCAAACATTGTTAATCCCTGTTCCGTCTGGGGTTCCGGACTATGTACCTCTAGAAGTCAAAGTTTCGCACTAGGGAAACTATGGCCTGCTTTTCTACAAACTCGACTTGAGAGTTATTAATTTCGTGTTCAGCCCTTCTTCCTTGGCCTTACCTGTCGTAATTTCAGAGTTAATACTGATACTCTATGTTCTACATGACTAAACCTCTAACGGTATACATATATGCTCTGGCTCTTCAAAACTTGTATCGATAAATTATAGTGCTTCTTCTCATCTTGCATGTATAAACAAAACCCTGGCTGTACCTCTGCCTGCGTTGATTTGATTGATTTTTTTAGTTGCGTGATGACACTATAATCAAATGAATCTTATGGATTTAGTAATTATGTAGGACTCAGTGGGTACATCAAAAGATTACCCTTACCTATATATACGCCAAGATTTTATCTTTGTTCACATTGCAAGTAGTCCAAACATCTCTACGCGTAACTACTTAGTCCCAATATATAGCGCACATAGAGCCTTTACTATTGTCTTCATACCTGTCTCACTCTAATAAAATCAACTTCATGATCCGGTATTGGAAATTTTAAATTACATCCTCAGTCAATTCATGTCGGTCTAAAAGTCTTAAACCATAAAATTGACTAGATAACGTGTTTTCCCCTCCTCCTTCGTTTTCCGAATTTTCCTCGCCTACTTGCATACACCATACAAAAATGCCGATACGGCTGAACAAAACAGAAAAAAAAAGTGCTTCTGTGCTGTTTGTCCCCGCTATACTCCGAAACCAGTAGAGCCACCTTTACGCACCGCGCTACTATTAAAATCCATCTAAAAACTTTTGAGGAGAGTAATTCTTGTGTAAAACCAAGTATGATCTTCTGATGCTATATGAGGGGTATCACAAATCCAAAAAACTCCAAACGGGTAACATGCCTCTACCCGGCAAACACAAAAAGTCGTAAAAATGATGTTCACACGTGATAATCGCACGTGATTGAAACCAAGTATTGTATGTATATCGTTCCAGATCTTGGGTAACAAAAAAGCTCGTAAAACGACTGCATGGCCCTCTTTCTATTTGAAAACAAAAAAACACAAAAGAAAGGCTCATAATCAAAGTGTTACTTTGAAGTCGTCATGAGACTTTTACCGCCGCTGAGCAGGCTTAATCTACAGCCCTCTTGGGCTTGGGCTCCTTATAATGCAATACAAAAGCTTCATCCCCTCAAACACAGGCAGAAAATTGGGCATGTTGGTGTACTTTGGTGTGAGATTACTATTTGGAAAAGCTGAAAAGACAACACCCTGACTCCCTTGTAGTAGAACATGAGTATACATATGAGACCTCCGATGCTAGAAAAAAAACACTCCTCTTCAATGAAGAGTATAAATGAGAGCAAACAAGATTACCCCAAGACTAGCACATAAGGTCAGCTCTACCCAACACTAAAAGAAAGTTTACCGATGGGTATCAAATCTTTCTAACATCCTGCATTTGATAATATCAAAACGCATTCCAGCATCAAACAAGTACAGAATCCAAAACATTCTCAATCCACGCCTCCCAAGCGCTTCTCTTCAAGCCTAGCACGCCTTTCCCCATTACAGCGTCTTCTTTACCAACCTCCTTCTGTAGCCCCTCCTTGGCACCCTCGCCCTGAGCCTCCCACCACTCAGCCTCAGCCCTTTCCTTTGCCCTCTTGACAACCCTATCCTCGTCCTCGACACGGTACAAATCACATTTATTGCATTCACCACACGGCTGACCTGGTCTCTCTCGAAAATGGCCGCAAAAGTGCTGATAGCCTTCCTTTGCTAAGCCTTGGCGACAGATATAGCACATGCTGTATCCACATAAGCAAACGAGCTTGTTACAGCCTTCGGATTTGACGAAGCCAAGATTACATTGAGGACAGGTGCGTTTTACAGCGTCGGTGGTTGCGCGTTCGAGGGTGAGGCGAAGAGATGTGAGTTGGCTGGAGAAACAGGTATGGGGGTCATGCCATGGTAAGGAACATGAGAGACAGGATGTGCGGCGGCAAGTGGGTGAGAGACATTGGAAGCGTAGACCGCGGCGTCTGAGGTGGACGCGGCGCAGAGCGGTTCGAAAGGGTGCGATTACAGGAAGGCTAAACGTGACAGCGACAAAGGTATAGAAGAAAACAAGGAGGAAAATGATGGCCTGCGTAATTTTGAAGCATAGGAGTTCGAGTAGTGGCACCGAAGCTAGTGAAGCAACCAGAGCCGACCAAGGTTTGAAACGTAAGTTGACGACGAGATTAGCATCAGGGAGCGCGAGGTCATCCAGCTCGGCGTAAGGGCAGAACGGACATTGTATGAGAGGCAGCTGAGATTTGTGAAGTGCGTCACCAGCAAAGCGTTCGTGGAGCTTGGCGAAGTTG
>Ga0265798_10005022_pt1 | contig 17997 bp, 17 predicted proteins | sample P3T30metagenome_FD_192430 | JGI IMG/M metagenome (GOLD analysis project Ga0265798, IMG submission 192430) | Plant litter microbial communities from East Loma Ridge, Irvine, California - P3 T30 | ecosystem: Environmental > Terrestrial > Plant litter > Unclassified | place: USA: California... | reverse complement strand
TGAAGTATCGAACGTCCAGATCGGTATCTCCGCTGCGATAATAGCGATAGAGTTCGATATTGTCATCAAAAAGGGATTTTAACTTAGCTATTTCGGTTTTATAGTAGTGCCGGATCGTTTTGCCACTGCCGATCGGGCGGGAAATCTCGATGTTGTACACTTCGTTGTAGTAGATAAGGCGGGAGGCAAAGTATGGTTTGATCTCGCGGAAGAACAAGATTTCCTCGGCAGTGTCTCTGAATGTATACTGTATGGAAAACGACTTAAGGCGTTCCAATATATCCACCAAAAGTTTAATGGCCGATACTGAATAAGCCAGTGGATCCTCGATGTTGGAATGGATCGAACGCAGTTGCTGCTCCATCTCCTCTTGAAGGGATTGGGAAAAGCGTATCATAATGTTTGGTTTGGTTCTCCAAATCTATCAGAGCACTACAACGTGTACAACATTTATACTGGTCAATTTCTAAATTGACTAGTTAAACTACCAAATTGACCAAATAATACAGCGTAGAATATCATGCTTAACTACCTTAGCCAAATGTTTGTCATCCTTTTTTCTATCGGTTTGTTATGCCTTTCGATTTTTCTGTTTGTCCGGCAGGTTAAGCTCGATAAAATGAATGCTATTAAAAGAGATCTTGAAGGGGATTTGCACATGCTTACCGAAATGAAGAAGTTCATGGAGGAGCATAATCAGGATGCCTCGCAAATGGATTTGGCTATTGCAGAGATAAATGACCAGATAGCTAGTTTGTGATAAACTTTCCACCGGAAATAAATTTATCCAGCCTCCTTAAGACGTCGCAAATAGTTCTCGGTAGGTTCCGCAATAAGATCGATTTCCGTGCGGTCTTTAAAATTTTCCATGTTTTCCCCTGCAAGCCAAAGCGCTTCCTCATCGGGATGCAGGATGACCGGCATCCTTTTTTTGGAATTATGGATTTCTGCCATCAGTGTATTGGCAGCAGTGGTTACCAATGAAAAACTCCCGACAGGCGCGCCCGTCACAGGATCCTGGAATTTCGAGTAAATCCCGGCCAGGGAAAATATTTTGTTGTCTTTTAATTGGATCCGGTGCAGCAATTTTTCCTTGCCTTTTTGATCCAACCACTTGTATTCGAAAATGCTATTGACAGGAACTAAGCAGCGGTTTTGGACGCTATTTTTATAAGAAGGCTTCTCATCGATTGTCTCGACCATGGCATTAAGGGTATTTGCCTGCTTGCGAAATGCCACCACATCTTTTGCCCAATCCGGCACCAGGCCCCATTCGGCTACTGTTACAAGGTCAGGCCTTTTGCCAGTTATCATGAGCATACCTGGGTGGGAAAAGCCATTTACGAATTTCGAAGGGGAGGGGGGCTTGATGTCCCAGTATTGAGGTTGATAATAGGTTACTCCATATCTCATCTGAATTGCTTCAATATCATCTTCAATTCCAACGTAGTAGCACATATAGCAGTGTTTATTCCTTAAACGCTTTTAACCTCACAAAAGTTTCTTATCGTTTTGCCAATTTTGCTATCCGGTTGCTTGCTTCATCTTATAGCGCGGCAGCCCTATTTCATGCTCTTGTGGATATGGAGCCCGCTGTGTCATGCTGAGATCCTCCCTGATCTGGTGCTGTGCTTCGAACCTTTTTTCCTCGGTGGCGGCATATCGCGGATCAGGAATAAATGGCATCTTGGCCATTCTGATCACCGTAATGGTTGGAAAATGGTAATCTACCTCTACCACGCCCAGCAACAAGTAACAGCCTCCGCCCTGGAACGGATATTTTTTGAGGCAATCAGCAAAATGGGCCGTATCGAAAAAAGCGCCTTCGGCATCGATCCAGGTGCCAAAAAACATATCGCCTAATTTGGTTGGCACATGCTTTCGTGAAATAAGATAGGCCAACATCTTGACGGTTTTCTTGTGATAATGAAGCAAGTCCTTAGCCATCACGTCCCCGCGGTATTTGGTCTGAAGCAGGTTGAAAGGATTTACTGAAACTGGAAAGGAAAGCAGTTCGATTTCATCAAACGCATCTTCAAACGGCGAGCGCTTGAGCATTGGTAATTCGTATTCCTTAACCGGTTCTTCAATCAGTTGCAGGCTTCTATTTTCAGGCCGAAAATTCATAAGTATCAAACGGGACAGGATGAAAAGTTCATTTTTGGTCTTGCCCGTAAAGCGAAGTGCACCTATGGCAATCATGGTTTGCAGGCTTTCAATGCCAATTGGAATGCGCTGAATAAAATTTTCCAAAGAAGTGAAATCTCCCATTGCCTCCCTCTCGGCTACGATGCTTTCGGCTATTTTCCGGTCCAGGCGTTTCAGATGCTGAAAGCCGATATAAATATCCTTACCGTAAAGGGTGGTCCCGAACAGGCTTTTATTCACGCAGGGGTTGTGGATCCTGGCGCCCGACATCCTGGCTTCATGGATGTACACTTCGGTACGATAGAAGCCGCCGAAGTTATTAATGGCCGCGGTCATGAATTCGATCGGATAGTGCACCTTGAGATATAGGCTCTGATAACTCTCTACTGCATACGACGCAGAATGCGCCTTGCAGAACGAGTAACCCGCGAAGGATTCGATCTGCCTGTATATTTCCTCACTCAGCTCACGGGGATGGCCTTTGGCTTCACAGCATTTCAAAAAGTCGCCTTTGATCCGGGCCAGTTGGGCTTTGGATCGTCCCTTTCCGCTCATGGCCCGGCGCAAAATGTCACCATCCGAAGCAGGAAGGCCACCGTAATGCAAGGCAATTTTGATGACATCTTCCTGATACACCATAATGCCGTAAGTTTCTCCAAGCTGCTCTTTAAAAACGTCGTGGAAATATTCAAAACGGTCGGGGTAGTTGTGGCGAAAAATATATTCCTTCATCATTCCGGATTGGGCAACACCGGGCCGGATTATCGAAGAGGCTGCCACCAGTACTTTATAATTGTTGCACTTCAGGCGGCGCAGCAGTCCGCGCATGGCGGGGCTCTCAATATAAAAGCAGCCGATGGTCTGGCCGCGGCTCAAATATTCATTGCAGCTGGCCTCGTCCTTTGATATCCGGGTATCCCTTATGTCTACGTCTATATCTCGATTCTTCCTGATAAGCTTTACTGTATCGTCGATAGTGCCAATACCGCGCTGGCTCAGGATATCGAATTTTTCAAAACCGATGTCTTCCGCCACATTCATGTCGAACTGCACGATCGGGAACCCCTTCGGCGGCATTTCAAGAGCAGTGAAATTGGTGATCGGCTCCTCGGAAATGATGATCCCGCAAGAATGCATGCTGCGTTGGTTGGGGTATTTCTCGAGCATCATCCCGTAATACTGAACCTGCTTCACGACGGCATTCTTGTGATGCTGGGCTATAGGATTTTTTGCCAGGATATCCAGTTCCTCTTTCGGCAGGCCGAATACCTTGCCCACTTCACGGAAAATCGAACGGTACTTGAATTCGACATTCGTGCCGCAAAACGCCACATGGTCGCGACCATATTTGCTAAAAATGTATTCCAGGATCGTATCCCGTTCCTGCCAGGACCAGTCGATATCGAAATCCGGAGGGGATTTTCGGTTCACGTTCAGGAAGCGCTCAAAATAAAGATCGAGCTCCAACGGGCAGATATCAGTAATCCCAAGACAATAAGCCACAATACTATTGGCCCCGCTGCCGCGGCCGATATGCAGGAATCCGCATTTTTTGCTGTACTGGATAATGTCCCACGTGATCAGGAAATAGCCGCTGAATTCCAAGGCATCGATTACCTTTAGTTCCTTCTCGATCCTGGCAATGGCTTCGGTATGATTGGCATCGTAACGCCATTTTAGTCCCTCAAAAGCAAGCTGGGTTAGCAAGGCAAAATCCGACTGCCGATTTTCAGTATAAAACTTTTTGTTCTTGGGGCTTTCAAAGTCGTATTCGAAATTGCATTGCTCAATCAATATCCTGGTGTTCTCCAGAATTTCCGGGTAATCACCGAATTTTTTGATCAGCTCAACCTCTGAAAACATGACTTCCTCTGGCCGGCAACAATCGGCTGATTCTAGTTTTGTCCCTATGATATTGCGATCAATGGCGCGCAATATTTTGTGCAGGTTGTATTCGGTAGGATTGCGCACCGTTACGGTTTGGAGCATCACCATTTTCGAAATTTCCTCTCTTAGCTTGGCATTATACAACCGCGGCAATTGTTCGAACCGGATTCCGATGTATTCATGTTCGCTCAAGACTTCCGGTGCGTTATCCATTGTATAAATGGCAAATACGTTTTCAGATGGAGGAGCCGTCTCAGGCATCTGCACCTCTCCGAAATTGCAGGCCGTCAATAAACGGCACATTTCCCCAAGCCCTTGCCGATTCCTGGCAAGGCCGATGTATCGAAAGGCGTTGTCTCTCCTAAACTCGATACCTACCAATGGTTTAATTCCGGCCGCCTGACACAATTTGGTAAAATCATAGATACCGGTAACAGTATTGATATCGGTAAGAGCCATGGCTGAAACACAGCACTGCGCAGCCTGGCTCACCAAGTCCTCCAGTGGAATGGTGCCGTATCTCAAGGAGTGAAAGGAATGGCAGTTCAGGAACATGGCTACATATTTTTGTAATAAAGTCCTCCCTTCAGCGGATTCTCTTCTTCAGGCTTTGCCTGCTTGGTTTTCAGGATCGTACCCGCACACCGGGTCACCGCATCGAAACCGAATCGGTTTTTAATCTTGTCCATGGCTTGGTATAAAGCCATCATTTCTACAGTGTCCTCGAAAATATTGATCTGATAGGTCCCGCGAACCAAACCGCTGAAGCGGACGCCTACCAAACGGATGCGCATGCGGCGCTGGTACAATTTGTCAAAAAGGCTCAGGACATATTTGATCAATACATGGTCGCAGGACGTGTACGGGATTTTAAACTGTTTGGGCTCGGTATCGAAATTGGCATACCGTATCTTCAGGGTCACCACCGACGGCAGCCATTGCTCCTGGCGCAACTGATAGGCAAGTTTTTCGACCATGTGCACGAGCAATGATTTTACCGAAGCAATATCGATAGTGTCCTGAAGGAATGTATGCTCGGTAGAAATAGACTTTCGCTCCCTATACGGTTGCACCGGATTGTTGTCAATGCCATTGGCTTTCTTCCACAGCTCCAACCCATTTTTCCCGAACATGCCCTGCATATACGTTTGCGGCATTTCAGCCAGGTTTTCGATACTGCGGATACCGATTTGTGAAAGCGACTTAAAGCTCTGCTCACCGATCCCGGGGATCTTTCTAATCGAAAGCGGATTCAGGAACGGCCGGATCATACTTTCGGGAATTTGCAAATTGCCTCTCGGCTTTCCTTCGCCGGTCGCAATCTTGGAAACGGTCTTGTTTGTAGATAAAGCAAAGCTGATTGGCAGTCCTGTTTCCTTAGTCACCGACTTAGCCAATTCATTCGTGAATTTATAACAGCCGTAAAACCGATCCATTCCGGTGATATCCAGGTAGAATTCATCAATGCTGGCTTTTTCCACGACAGGCGAGCGCTCTTCAATGATCTGCGTAACTTCATGCGATTTTTGAGCGAACAATTCCATATCGCCTTTAATTACTTTTGCCTCCGGGCATAGCTGCAAAGCCATCCGGATCGGCATGGCCGATCGAACGCCAAACTTACGCGCTTCATAGGAGCAGGAAGCCACCACGCCGCGTTCCCCACCGCCCACAATTACAGGAAGGTTCTTTAATCTCGGGTTTTGAAGCTGGACACAGGAGACGAAAAAGGTGTCCAGGTCCATGTGTACAATAGCACGTGACATAATTTTGGTATTTGGGGTTCAACAATCTTTATACAAAATTAGGCCGTTAAATCCCTTAATGATTTACCTTTGCAGTGACTTAAAATCCCTTTAACTCATGTTGTACATCGCCGATAATCTTAAAGTACTGCGCAGCCGCCAGAAATTGACACAGCAGCAAGTGGCTGACGGCATAAAAGTTTCCCTTGACAGCTACAAAAAATACGAGTATGGCAAGAACACGCCACCGGCGGAAGTGCTACTCGACATGTCGCGGTTTTACCATGTGAGCATTGACCTTTTGCTTACAGTGAACTTAAACAAAACGGCTATTGATGATTTGGTGAAGCTGGACGATAACCGTATCGTGCTGCCGATTAAGGTAGACCGGGAGGGCAACAACCTTATTGAAATCGTACCACACAAGGCGCGTATGGGTTATACCTCCGGGTATGCAGATCCGGAATTTATTGAAAATTTGCAGACGATTTCGTTGCCGTTTTTGAAGAATGGGAAGTTCAGGGCATTTCCTGGAAGTGGGGATTCGATGCCGCCGCATAGGGATTCGTCTTTTATTGTGGGGAGGTATGTGGAAAATTTGGATGAGGTGCGGGATGGTAAGACTTATGTTTTGGTGACCCGGACGGAAGGTATTGTTTATAAACGTTTGTCGAGGAAGAATAAAAACACCTTTATTGCAAGTTCAGACAGCGCTTTTTATACGCCTTATGAGGTGCGGTTTAATGACATTTTGGAGGTTTGGGAGTTTGTGTGTAGTATTGAGACGGAGGCGTTTGATGGGGATGAGATATATTTGTTAGGGGTGAAAGACATGATAATGGGAATTAAAAAGGATATTGAAAATTTAAAAAAGAGCCAGTATTAAATTGGTAATAGAAGCAGTTTCTTTACCAATTATCATTTATCCCCAAATGTTTCCTGATTGCTTCTTTAAGCGCCTTTGCATCCTCATTGTGATATTTACGCATCTTTTCAAATTTCCTGCCGCTAATCAAGATATTGAAAGCCCCGTCGGTTGCGTTTCCAGAATTCATTAGCTGAAGCAGTATTTGAAAATAATTTTTAGAAATGCGATCCATGATATTCTTGGCTATAGCACCAATGTTATCAGGAATAAAGGGATGGGATTGTAAACCTTTTATTTTGTTGATATTTTCTAAAGCCTTTGTCGTCAATATAACCAAGGCCGTCGGATTTGCAATTGAATCGTAAAATTTGAGGTCTTGAAAATTTCCTCTCATTTGTACAATCCGATCACCTTCTGTGCCCATTAACGCATACCACCCGCCAATTTTTCCCGTCAATCGGTCCACCTCCGAATCTAAATCATCAACCTTTATACCATTCTTCAGCAAACTTTAGAACGAGGTAACTTGGTGTACTGCGATATAATCGAGTGAAGAATCGAGATTGTGACCGTCCGAATTGAAAGAACTGAGAAAATCCGTCAAAATCTGTGTTTGAATTTTGATCACTTCAGTTCGTTTAGGTTGCAATACTGTGGCTTTAGCCCTGTGGTAAGTTAGTATGGCTACGGCTGCTCCAATAGCGTAAAAGGCAATAGTAGCAAAGTCCTTAATCCAAATTAAATTTTCTTTAAATATTTCCATGCGTTACGAATTTTAAACTTATGAGCAAAGTATTTCTATTTTACGGGTTTCCGTAAATTTTAATTATTTAGCTATAATATTTTTGACATTATAACTAAAACCTTTTCAGTTTAAAAATATTTTTTATAATTGCGGTTCCAAAACAAGCGATACACATTTCATGATTTAACGTCCGGCTCCGAAGAGGCTTATTTGCGCAGACCACTCATCCCGCCCAAGCAATTCTAAGCAATGACGTCGACTAATTATGTTTTTACATTATACAATAGATTTGTCTAAAAAATTGATTTAACATAAAGATCCAAAGAAATAAAATGAAACATATCTAATAGGTTACGACCTAATAAAACAGGACAAGACTACGCGGCATTAATCACAAATATCAAAAGCATCGAGTTATGGTGGCATCGCTTGGATTCCACCTGGTTAATTAAATCAGATTCTAGCGCCGTACAAGTTCGCGACTTCTTGCGCAATCCATCCACAAGAACGACGAACTGATAGTTGTACACCTTAGCGGTGAAGGCGCGTGGATAGGTTTTAACGACCAATGCTCAAATTGGCTCAAAGAAAATTTATAATGATGAATTTTATCTATAGGCTTTTCCTTGCCTTCAGCGCGACCTATCTTATCGTAGTTGTCTATTTAATCAAGGAAAAATACATCTTGACCATCTTTGAAGACTATCCGGTTGTCTTGTCACATATTCTGTTCGTGGTAATACCTATTGCACTTACCTATCTCAGTTTCTTTATTTTACCATCTCTGGCTAAGGCAACAATTGCAAAAACCTCAATCATAGATATAGAGCTCGCAAATAATACCTTTCTACCAACATATTTAGGATACTTCTTTGTTTCACTTGGTGTTACTGATATCGAAACGCTCATCTTCATATTCATTATCATCTATTTGTTTACCTATCTCTCGCAGACGCTTTATTTCAACCCATTGTTCCTTCTTTTCGGCTTTCACTTCTACTTTCTAACAAATACAGACCAAGTCAAAATATTCTTAATAACAAGGAAGAGCATTAAAAAGCCTCAGGAATTTGATTTCAATAATTTACGACGAATAAATGATTTCACCTTTATAGACACAGAAAAATAATAACTATGAATTACCTTTTAGCTAAGGTGAAGCAAAAGCCGAACCTTTTTACAGTTTTATCAGACGAAGACATTTTCGAGACTCCACAGGGACTAGAAAATAGCCACGATTACAATCCCGTGACCCTATTAGAAGAAGGTGAATGGTATAAGATACAGGAATTTGCTCAAAAAGCATTTTCATTAGATTTTTTACAAACTGAATTTAACATCGTTAGTTATAATCAAATTGCTAAAGCTGACTATTCAAAAATAAGATTTTTGTGTTCCGTTCAAGAAAATCTTATTTTTTTCCAGAGAATGTTGCCAACCCTTCTATTAAAGAAAAAATGGTTTGCAATCGACGAGCCATCACTTATAAAAGATAAACCTATCATCTTCATTAATAGTTTGCCGGACGCCGTCTACGACAAAGCATCGAACATTTTATATTTTAAAAAGCTTACCGCAATTAAAACTATCTTTCCGGGAATCGACACATTGTATCGTGAGGCAACAGATGCCGAAACACAAACATTTTTAAATAGCGATTTTTTAAGAATGAAAGATGGCTTTAACGTTCAATCGGTAAATTCCTTAAACAGAAAGCGCATCGCAATGGTACTCGATGTTGTAAATGCATTTACACCTGAGCGTAAGGCACAATTACAGACATATATCCACGGCTACCGTAATATCCCATTTGAAAACGGCTGCTTCGAGATCTCGTGTGATGATGATCTCAAACATATTCTATATGGTATCGACGAACGTTTCTATACGACAGCCCATGGGGAAGAGAAGAGAATTGCTAACTCAGTTATAAAAATTACTCAGTAAGAGTATTGAAAATTCAACTACATGACGATCAGAATAAACTTGCGGAAAATTAAAGAAATTATTGACAATTGGTGGGCACCAATTGTGCTGCTTTTCCTAATTCTTCTATATGGACGAGATTTTGTTCGATGGGCATCATTAGCATCCATCGACACATATACTAAATATTTTAATCATCCTCAAACCTTTGATTCACAAACTACAGGTCAAATTGGGGATACCTTAGGAGGTACTACTGCCCCATATATTGGGCTAACCGCAATTTTCATAACCTTCGTCGCTTTTTGGGTACAATTTAGAGCGAATAAGCAAGTGCAAAAACAATTTGCGATGCAACAATTCGAATCCCAATTTTACGAAATGCTTAGGTTGCATAGACTCAACGTCAGCGAAATGAAAATTTCAGGTTATGAAGTTTTAGTAAGCCGGACTGAGGAAACTACTGACAATAACAAGAAAAAATCTGTAACGAGATCGCAATCGTCCAAAAGAACCGAGGGGCATAAGGTATTTGTTACTATGAGTACTGAGTTAAAGTGCTGCTATGAATTTTTAGAAAAGTATCAAGCTGATCTTGGTACAAACTATGCCAAAAAAGATTTGTTAGGTTTAGCCTATCGCATATTTTTCTTTGGTTCGAGTTCAGAATTAATCAGTTCGGCGCGTATTGATAATTCATTTATAGAACATTGCCAACGAGAGTTGAGGAAAGTAAGGATCGCCCATAAAACATCTTTTAGTCAGAACAACGTGTATCCTGGATTAAATAAGGACATAAAACTTTATATAAAATACTCCCCATTTACAGGTCATGAATCCCGGTTGGGGCACTACTACAGACATCTTTACAGCTCTGTAAAATTTGTTGTGGAAAAAGAGAAAACAGGTCTATTTGATTATCAGAAAGCACGCGATTATTTAAAACTTCTTAGAGTTCAGATGTCCAATGATGAACAGCTAATGCTGTATTACAATTATTCAATTGGATTCGGAAGCGATTGGGAAAAACGGGAATTCTTGACCAAATATAGGATGTTACACAATTTGCCAGTTAATAAAGTGAGATATGCGGAAGACCCGCGGGAACACTTTGCGGCATTCATCAAATCCAATAAGACTAAGAAGGAGGACAATCTATTTGAATGGGGCGATTATGAAGCTTAACATTTTAAAGCGCCTGCTTCACCAAACTCATCACATACTCCAAATTCTCCGTACTATTCACAAATAACTCATAATCCCCATTGCCATTATGTCCCTTCAAAACAGAAACATCTCGTGTAATCAACTTAGGATCATTTAACTGACCCTTTTTCAAATTAAGCCACATCTTCAATCCCTTGGCCTGAATTTCAATATCAATAATATTTTTTCCTTTTTTAAATGCGATATACCACTTTTGAGGTTTTATCTCAATGTCCGAAGACAAATTTAAAATAGACTCCTTAAAAGATTCATATAGCTCTTTTACGTAGTCAGACTTATTTATAAAGTGATCTTCTTCAGAATAGGTCTTGATTTCTTTGGCAATCTTATCTATCTCACTATCCTGGCTTGTTTGAACCTGTCGAATACTAGGGGCGGATTTACTCTTTTTAATCGGATTAATAAAAACTATTCCATTTTCAAATTGTTTAATCTCCCATAGTTCAATGGCTAAATCCTTAAAATTTGATGCCTGTTTTTGAAAGTCATTAAACCCCGGTGAAACGAACATTATTTTGCTTTGCGACCAATCTACATCTGTACGCATTAAATTTTGTCGTTGACTTTCATTGTATTCAACAATAAAGTCAGCTTTGTAGTCTAACATTAGGTTCAGATAAGAAACTCCCTGATCCACTACGCTAAAATTTTGGTTGCGCTTGTATTCAATGATAACAAAAGACTTACTTTCTTCGTCAAAAGCCAAGGTGTCAATCCTATTACTTTTAATGGTGAATTCCGATTTAATAATCTGGAGATTGGCAATTTGCTTTAGATTTTCTTCAAAGAGTTTTTGGATGTCTCGTTCGAGTTTAAAGGGAACTTCTTTGAGTACTAGTAACTTGTTGTTTTTATTATAAAAATGCATACGTCAAGAATTTCTCTTTGTTTTAAAAAATTTTCGATTTTTTTATTTAGTTTGTCTATTCATTCTAGTTAGCAGAAAGTTTTAGATACCCTGGTTTTTGAACTTGACCGTATTTTAAATTTCATACACCACACCTTGAAAAGTGCAGAAAACTGGTCTATTCATTCAGTACTTAACCAAGAATTAATAGTTTTTATCAATGCCTTTTCTCCATAAGGCATTGAGATATTCATTAAATTCATAGGTAGGGCAGTTAATACGATATCCTTTCCGCCTAAACCAGACGGAATGCGCCAAACTGTAAAATCTCGATCGTTCGACGAAGGGTAAGTAAGTAAAACTTTTTGACAGCCTACTATATGTCCCGCGGTGAAAACTTGATAAATATCTGAAGCTTTTGGGCGAGATCCGAGTATCTTGTATTTAGCATCAACTACCGCAACAGCTTTACCTGCTTCGTTGCGAAATATTACATCTGGTGTGGTCTTTAAATTGCTGCCTTCTCCTCTTAAAATCTGGCCAAATTTCATCTCATTCTTAGACACCATCATGCCCTCCTGGTTCGCTGCTCGCTGACATAGCCAAAAGATGTAATTTTCATATATAGTATCTGAATTCCATAAAAATCCTGATAGAGCATGCTCACCATTTGTATGGTTTACCCCGGCTCCTTCTAACAGTAATATACCTACCATTCTCGCAGCTTCAAGCCCTTGGTGCTGTGAGCCAAGTCGAGTTCGTCGCGCTTCAATTAGATGAGGAGGATGCCTTCCTACATTAGCAAGGCTTGCATCAATTTCACGCAATGCCTTTGCACGGCTTGGTAACTTAACTGTTGCTGCAAGACAACTTGCGGACCAACGAAGTAGTCGTGTTAAGGTTGTATCATCCGTAAAATAGTCAGATATGTAAGGTACAACCCAGGGACGTGAAACCCAATCACCAATACGGGATATATCAAATGCACCCCTAACACAACTACCTTGATTTTGCTCCGATAAGTAACTGCGAGGTAAACCACGTGCTGCGCCGCGGGCATACGATGCTAAGAATATTTCTGCAAGAAGGTCAGGGATCGCCAAAGTTGCGCCATGGTGAGCCGATGTTAAATTGCTATCGATATGTCCACCTTCAACCACTGTCAGTATTCGCCATAGTACGCTTTGCCAACTGTCTCTAGTAGCGTCTAAGAATTTCGGAGCTATCTCAATATCGGCGTTTCCAACTCGCACAACACCAGTTACCGCTTCGGCACGCAATTTAATTTGTCCGTTACCGATGTCTTCTACTTTAAAGGGCTCACTAGAAAGACCAAGAATCTTTTTCCATCGACTACTCGCTTCGATTAGTATATGTTTATTTATGTCTTCTGCTTGAAGAATAACAGGTTGTCCATACTCTTGGATTCTGATACGATTGTGTTTCAACGAACTAGCCACCTAAATGATTTCTTTATATCTTCAGTTTCAAGTTCACTAAGGCGAATTGGAGTGAGTGTTCTAGCAGGTATTTTGCTATTTAGTGCGGTTCGAAGTTTCCACGCGTAATTACCTGTTGGTGGAGAATCAGCGCGAAGTAAATCAATCAATTGTTCCGGCCGTCCAGAGTATCTGTCTTCTAGTTGAGGGTAAATAACTTCGTCCCATGCCTTTGCTAAATCTTGCCATATATTATTTTCCGATGTATCTCTGGTTGTTAATTGAGTAAGGAGGCCATGACCAAGCTCGAATTCAGAACCAAGATCGGCTGCAATAGCTAGGTTTAAACGGTCAAGAAGCAGGTATGCAGTTTCACTCGGGTTTAAGGTTTCCCAGTTATCATCATCGGGTACAGGTATTAAACGTTCTTCCAATCCCCATTGCTGTGCGAGAACTGATAGATTTGGTCGCATTTCAATTCGATCGAACCGACGTCCAAGAGCACTGTCAATTGGAACAGCTGCCCGGTCGACACTGTTCATAGTTGCCACTATATAAATATGTTTGGGAAATGTAAATCCAATAGGAATCTCAACTTGTTGCCCGTTAGCTCTGTAAATTATCTCACTTTTACCATCTATAAATTTTAGATGTCTAAGAGGAAGAGGGAGAGCGACGCGACCATCTTCACGATAATCAAAATCGAGAAACGTCATAAACTCTCCAAAGATGCGAGCTGCATTGCCTCGGTTAATTTCATCAATAAAGATTACTACCGAATTATATTCCGAAGCAGAATCCGACAATTCTAATGCAGCATCAAGGAGAACTCCAGCTAATGGTTTAAGTTCCGCTCCAGAACCTTTCATTTCAGGGATTAGGCCTAGTACAAAATCTTCATAACCGTATGATTGGTGGAATGTAGTCCATACAACTTTCACGGGCTTCGGAATAAACAAATTTCTCTCCGGCCTACTGAATGGAGTGTCTGCATCATTGGGATCAAGAATAATACCCTCGGTACTCTCTGTTTGTGCTTTCAAAAGCTGAAACAACTCACTGATAAGCCGTGTTTTGCCTGTTGCGGGAGGGCCATATAAGAGCACGTTTCGCCCTTTTTCCCATGAGCTGAGAATATTCCCAAGTTTATCTGTCATATTCAGTCTTTATTTGCATTAATTACTCCCCCAACTTTATTGCTATATAGTTCAAACATTGGATGGTTATCTCGCATACTGGCAGGCCGATGCCCTTTTGTAAAACCTGCATAGTATTTTTCATCGAACGTTTCAGCAATGAATATCCGTAACCCACCAACAGGAAAATATTGGAGAGCCTCTTCTCTGTTAGCAACACTATCAGTGGCCACAGGAAAACCTCGCGAAGCGATCCATGCAGGATGACGCTGCGAGCCGGGCTGTTGTCTATTCTGATTTGCTATACGCATTCGGCGGCCGGCTTTACTACGAAAAACTATAGGCCCAAATTTTTTTGGTTCTCCAATTACAAAAGCTTGTATTTCAAATGAGGATGCAGAATTAAAATATGTTTCTGTAATATTCAGAAAATCAAGAGTCTCAGGTACTATAGATGTAGGTATTTCTATATACAAGGAGCCACCGCCGCCATCGATTCTGTGGTAGCGCTCAATGTTATAAAATTCTCCTAACTGCACATTGCGCCACCAAATACGTTTAATGTCTAACTTTTCCTTCATCTTAATAACTTTGAATATGATAAAGGCGCTCGAATAAATAGCCTTCTCTCGCCTTATTGTTGCTCCGATATCGGTTGTAAGATTGCTCGTGTATTGTCACTTTTCCAAAATCACTTAAAATTTCAATAAGTTCCTGTTCATGTACTTGTCCATCTTGGCTATAGGATATAAATACATGAGGGACGCTGAGTTCTTTTAGTATTCGCCGAAAAGCATTACCCGCAAAGCGACGATAACAAAAATCTGATGCTTGCTCTTTCCATGGTCGGAGACCCCCATCGCCTGCCGCAATTGGTTCGTCCTCTTGTGCTAAAGTTTCAAGAATATGGTAATTGCCTGCATACTGTCGTTTTGTATAGGGAGGATCGAGGTATACAGCTTCAACACAAAGGCTGGAAGCAAGCTTTTCAATAGAGCCCTCCAGTACAGAATGGTTTCCTGGAGTATGCTCAAACTGCAATGACTCGAATTCAATTGGTTGTTGAGCGTTTTTTGAAAGTTCTTTTAAGAAGTAGCCATAAGTACCGCTGATATTTGCAACTTTATTAGTTGCGAGAATTAAAGTATGTAGCAATACATTGTGTTCAAGGTCGGTGATAGATCCAGATATTGCAAGATCTCTTATACTTGTTCTGGCCGCATCAATACGTGCGGCATTAGATGCTGAAAAATATAATCGAGGGTTCCGACCGTTGACGGGGTTACCCGCGTCACCAAACTCATTAAAGAAATATCCTTCAATAGGTTGTATTGAACGTAGCCAATTTAGTGCTTGATTATATCCGCCAAAAGCTCTAAAAGCCGGAGCCTGCTTAGCCAGTAAGCGAGTACGGGCATGGATAACAGGAAATGCGAGAGCGTCCGATGCAGTCACCGAATAGCCCGCTCGCGCCAAGGCCAATGAGACCGAAGCCGTACCACACATTGGATCTGCGATTGCTGAGCCGGTAGGAATAACTTTACTTATCTCTCCAACTATCCATTCTGAAAGCTTTGTTTTATTCCCGAGATAACGAAATGACATATAATTTTGTTATTTTCAAATTTTTAAATTACTGTTTCCTTTTTATAACTATGCGCTCATACATTCGGCGATAAGTACCGTCTCCATTCGGTAAATAAAAACGTGGCCCTCCTTGCGAGTAGGTGCCTTTTTTAGCTATTTCAGCCATTGGCCGGCTTAAAGTTCTACTAGTCCCAAGTATCTCAAATTGATCAGGGTTGTATTTGTCTAAGAACGAAATAGGCACTCCCATTGGGCCGTCAAAGTCATGGGGTATATCTAAAGTTCTACTTATCTCTATCGCATCATAGTTCGCATACTTCGGGTATTTAATAGGAGAATAGCTTTTTTCCATCGGAAGGTCTGTATGTCTACTTGGGAAATCGAGGTTGGTAAACCAACGCACGCCCTTAACTCGAACATATTTATTACCATGCTCATCTTTTCTCGTTCCAGAGGCGTCAAGTGGGTAATAAGATGGCACACGAAACTCCCTGTCACCACTGCGTATACTCGGCCCATACCAAAGCTCATTATTTTGGATTAAAGGAAATATACTTTTATAGGTTATGGCATTCATATTTCCGATGACTATGAACCTTTTTTTATACTCTATCAATTGAGCACAGTAGTCCTGAAAAAGGGAGAAAGGCGGATTTGTCACCACAAGATCTGCTTGTTTTAATAATTTAATGCTTTCAGCATTCCGGAAGTCACCATTTCCCTTAAATTGCTTGATATCTACAAGTTCATCTTTTGAACTCTCGTTTCCTTTATTACCACCGCTATACTCCAAATAAACAGCTTGATCAGATAATGTACTTTCAAATGAATCTGGGTCCTGGCTTCGATAGGATGCTGTTATTAACTTCTTCAGACCAAGCTTCTCAAAGTTGTCGTAAAAATATCGAAAAAAATTACTCTCCCTTGGATCATCACAGTTGCAATAAATAACTTTTCCCTTAAAGTAATTGGTGTAATGAATCATTTCAAGCTCTATATCCGTAAGAGATGTATAGAACTCGTCATTTTTCCCTTGTTTAGCTTTTTGAAAATCCTGATTTCTATTAGAAAGAATTTTTTTTTTTGTCATGTTTATTCGTGAAGTAAGGTTCTTAATACTTCGTCCCTTTCGATATTACTGCCATAGCTTACCATCATTTAATCTTTTTTGCTAATGTCAATGACAAAACTAATCTATTAATAGTAGCAATTATGATTAAAACCTAACACCTTCCAAAAATTCTGCAAATATTAGGCCGCTAACGCCGTCGCCCCAGTCCGGAAAGTATTCTCTGCCGAACGCAGACGAAGTAGGGATAAGTTGGTTGAATTACCTAAAAAACAAGCAAGTCCGGTTATAGGATGTTTTTATTGGAATCTTTTGAAAGGCTAGTCAAAGTTATCTCATTTCCAAGAAAAAAAAATTCAGGAATTGGAGGAACAGTAATTTTAAAATTGTCATTTTTCACCTTCTCTCTAAGCTCCATAAGCAATCTTCCAAGAGCATTTGTTCCCGTGTAATAGTCTCCTTCTAATGTCGCTCCCCAAACCTTATCTTTATCCGTAAATTCAACAATTGGCAAGTCTTTAGTCTGAAGCAAAAGTGCTGAGAATGTTTGATAGTTTTGATAGAGTTTCACTTCTAAACAAAATTTCATAATGGAAAATCTATGTTGATTCCAATCCGTCCTAGTGAGATTGATAAAAGTTCTTCCGAATCGTTTTGCAGATATTGGACTTGTAAATTTTATCAGTTCTTCTTGAATATTTGGATGATTAGGAAATCTTAAGCATTGGTAAAGAGCTTCCGCTGTTAAGATTTTAGTGTCATTAACATACAACGTAAAATTAGGCGCCATGTTAGATAAACCACCATGGTTGCCTTTCGTACTTTTAAATGTTACGCATTCACCTTTTTTATATTTTCTTATACTAAGTGCCATTTTATTTTCCACCTCTATTTTTAACTGGGAACAACGGATACCAACCGTTACTTCCCCACCAAAATACCAAGGGACAAGTATTAGATATATTTCTCCAAGTGAAAAAATGACTGCCTGTCCCTAAAGTCTTATATCCAGGAGGAGTCATCCCTAAAGGCCGTAAACTTTGTGCTTTTAAGTTTTCGATTGAATCTATAATCTCTATACCTTTTTTTAAAATAATGCTTTCATAACGTTCCCTAGCTTCAGGTGATGAATAAAACTCTTCTTTTATGGGATGTTCCGGATTTCGAAACGCAAACTTTTCATTTGTCATCTCGTAGTTTCTTTCGAAAGCACTTTCGATAAACTTTAAAAACTCTTCACCTTCCTTGCTTCTTATTGGATACACGTGATTAAATTTTGGTGCGGGATTGTAAAATCCTTGAATATATGGATTATTGTAAATTTTTGAAACCCGGTAAAATTTAAGACGATTTCCTAATTTAAAACCTAAACT
>Ga0265798_10005021_pt1 | contig 17998 bp, 17 predicted proteins | sample P3T30metagenome_FD_192430 | JGI IMG/M metagenome (GOLD analysis project Ga0265798, IMG submission 192430) | Plant litter microbial communities from East Loma Ridge, Irvine, California - P3 T30 | ecosystem: Environmental > Terrestrial > Plant litter > Unclassified | place: USA: California... | reverse complement strand
ACACGACAGTCCGCTGCAAACCTAGCTCCAGGAGCTGTGATAGGATCCAGTCGGACCTCGAGTGCTGCTATTCAGAAGCTCACTCTGGAGTTGGTCTCTTTTACGCATACACGAACGTTTCGACTGCGCAGCCTAGCCTAGAGCCGAGATGGCGTCAGCCCGGTGCGATGCGTTTTTTATCGCTCTTTTTCGATGCTGTCGCCACTCGGCAGTGGACTGGTGGTTGGGGCACTCTACGCTGCGTCTGTTGAGCTTGTTTCCATATTCGGAAACCCGAACTCCTTTCTGTTTTAGTAACGATGTGCATGGAGGCCTGCATTTCGTCTGCGGGGAATGTGGTCATAAGATAGAAAGTACAAGTGCGCACAAGATTTTGTCCCGGACGATATATAGGTGAGGTCTGTTTCTAAGTTAACGTTGCTTGTGAGTCCTGCGTGAGGGCTGCTGCTAACGCGACACGCAGGCACGAGAACAAGGTGACGGACGGAGGATATCAGCACGAGAGTATGTTCAAACAAGTGACGACCTGGTTTCTTTCGTGGTTCCTATTCCAGTGTCGCCTTTGGTGCTGCAGGGGTCGTATTAGTTATGCTGAGCTCCGAGACCGCTCGGTTCATTCACTACATGTCACGTGCCGGTGGACCAAGCTTTAGCGCGTTTCGCCGCAACCTGCCTAAGTCGCTCAACTATGGTGCCTCAACGTACTACTCGGAACCCTCCACGTCAACATGGCCACCACTAATGCAGGCGCAGACGTTGCTCCACGCCCGCAGCCAATTCCCTGCAAACACGAGATCCCGCAGCCACCTCCGACTGTCTATGATAAGGTCATCAAGCTCGTAGTCGGTCCAGCCGGAGCTGAGAAAGAGTGTACGTAATCTGAACCACATCTACGACAACGGCAAACACTGACTTGGTACATCTATCTTAAGACCTAGTCTGTCGCGGACTTCTGTGCTACCACTCCAGCTACTTCGATCGCCTCCTCAACGGTGGCTTCAAGGAAACAGATGCCGATCCGCTGCGCGTCGCAGATGTCGACGTTGAAGCGTTTCAGACCTTCTTCTACTGGCTTAAATCAGGCAACATAGACTGTTGCAACGGCCCCAATCCCGGCATAGACAGAAGCTATCGGCGAGTCGTGCGCGCCTATTTCTTCGCCGACTTTCACCAGGTCCACCTCTTCAAGAACGCTCTCCTCGGTGCACTCTTATCTTCATGGCGGGAGAATGAAGCAGCAGGCCTTGTTGGTGTCCACGCTTGCATACAGCAGTACCACCGTTGGTGATCCACTACGTAAGCTCTTGGTGGATATGGGCACCCAGGCATGTAACATGAACAACTTCGCTGAGGTTGGTCCGGACAAATACCACGAGTATTTCCTGTTCGATTTTATAGTCGCGCTCAAGGACAGGAACATCGCTCCTGGGGCAGTAGACTTCGTTCGCAAGGATTATCATGCCATTATGCGCTCGAACTTCTGCGAGCGCTACCACCACCATGGCGATGGCGAGGTCGGAGACCGAGAGATGAAGGATTTATCGTACGTGCTTCTTGGGTGATCTCAAACGAGTGCGACTGACACGTAGACCAGGGTTGGAGACTGATGAGGCGCTAAAAGCTCTCGAGGGGTCTGTGGATTTCAGGTCCCTGGACGGCTAGCTCTTGGAACACGGTACCCGACGCTCTTCGTGTCTACTTTGTTAACGTTCAGACACTACTGAACGCCAAGGCCGGCGACTACATGCGAACGACTTGGTAGTGCAGGAACCATCGGCGAATCCTCATTGTCATCACGGGAATCGAAATGGTGTGAGATCCTTCATACTCCTTGGAGTTTACGGCTACGTTTCGGCCACAATGATCTTCACATGTTCTCTTTCACTGCATCTGTGCATGACTTTCCCAAAGTGATACTGCCTGCCGCATGGTCAAAGCTCAGGCCAGCGCGTTTGCTTGTTCACTCTTTCCTCAATCTCTCACGGTCTCTGATCTACCTTCGTCCTCAACTCACACTTTCGCCAACATGACGGCCGGAAACGCGCTCCTCAAAGATTCAGGCCCGCGATCCTTTCCAATTTCCTGTTCGCACACACCCTCCAGCCCAGACTTGTGCGTTTAGCTGATCTCACTGCGTGGGCGCGACTAATGGCGATTTAGTGACCATTTCGGCGACACCATCACGCTCGTCGTTGGGTCTGATGGATCTGAGAAGAGCTACATGGTCTACCGCGGCCTCCTCTGCTACCACTCGACATGCTTTGATCGCATGCTTAACGGCGAATTTGCCGAAGCTGCGCAGGATCCTCTGAGACTAAGCCACGTCAACTTAACAGCATTCCGTACCTTCTTCTACTGGACCAACACTGGCCTCGTCAACTTCTACCATAGCGACGGGACGATGAGCGCGACCCTCCGCCCGATGCGCGCCGTGGAAGCGTACATCCTCGCCGACTACCATGGCGTATTGCGTCTCAAGAATGCGCTGCTGGATTACTTATTTTCTGAGTTCACGACAAACGAGAGAATCTTGTCGAGGGCTGTATGTCGCCATCTCTACGATAACACGGTCGACGGCGATGCGTTCCGCAGAATGCTCCTCGACGTTTGCGTCACGAATCGCAATCTCAAAATGTTCAAGAAAGAGCTTCTGGACGACTACCACAAGGAGTTTCTGCTGAACTACATTCTGGTGCTGAATAAGAATGGCATTATCCCTGGCGTAGGGCCCTCTGATCTTGAGGCGTGGATGATGGACATGCGTACGAACTTCTGCGCTCGGTACCATGATCATTCAACACCGGAAGCCCCCCACGGAGCCAGACGCCGCGTGATTCTCACACATCTCGCGCAAGGTTCAACCGTCCACTAAGAATACACACAGACCCAATGCTACCTAGCATAAGAACCTGTTGCAGACTCTGCGTACGATTCGGATCCTAGACAAGCTGAGTGAAGCTGCTCTTCGCGAACACTGACGCGATGGAAAGTTGGACAGGCAAAAGATGACGTGCACAGGAGCTGAGGACTTTCCGTATCTTCGACCCTCTTTCTTCAACTCCACCTTCATTTCCTTCTCTCCATGTCTCATTCATCGTAATGCGCATCTTACCCTGCCTGACCACAACTACAATTCGTTCTATACTCTCTTTTTGCTATGTGAATAATCTTAGTTCCATCTAGCCCGTCATCTCAGACCCGTGAGGCGCAAATGGCGCCACATGCGCGCTTCCGCTCTTTCACCGCCGGGATCTTAGTGTTGCCAAGCCGCGCTGATGCGCCATCGGCTCGACGTTGCTCCGCGGCCGCACTTTTTGGATTGGTGTAACAACCACCTTCGTTCTTGATCCTTGATCAAACGACACTCGCTCTCGACTGCGCCAGTCTGATCGCGCAAGATGGCGACTCCAGCGGCCGGAGACGCAGTCAAGAAGGTCCACGCGCCTATCCAACTTCCGAAACGCCCGCATGCAACAGAGCCGCTCTCACCGTAAGTCTCAAAGTCTGCGCTTATGATAGAGCTGATTAATGTATGACACAGTGACGATTACGGTGCCATTGTCAACGTCATCGTAGGCAAGGATGAGTACGCGCGCACGTTCTCAGTCTACGAAGGTCTTCTTCAGCACTACTCGTCCTACTTCAAGGCTGCACTCAAAAAGGAGTGGGCTAACTTAGCTCTTATAGCAATCTAAAATAAGTAGCTAGTACACTCCTACCTAGCGCGTTTTCATATGCGCGTTAAAGTACTTTAACTACTCTAGACTAAGCGTATTGTTAGTCTAGCTATTCTTAGAAACTAAGTGCTTCTAATTACATAGTATAGCTACCTCCTTATACTACGCTAAGATATAGACGCGTCCCTTAACGTATTCCACTAGTGAGCCGGCCAACCCAGTGAGCCGGCCACTGATTTTCACACCCAAAAAGGCCCTTTCTTGGCACTGCTATCTCGAGAACTACTTAATAACATTCTCTAAAACTTTAATACGTTATTCCTATAACGTATTCCACCATCACGTCGGACAGTTCTTTTTGCACCAAAAAACGCCCTTGCTTGGCACTGTTATCTCAACGACTGCTAAATAGAATTTTCTAAAAATTTAATCGCAAAGCTGCGTTAATACAAGGATTAGGATTCTTGACCTACTAAGCTCTAGCTTACGTAAGTAAGGAGTTATTAGAGAAAACCTAAATTACAGGGGTCTACAACTACTATCTTAGGAAATACTAGGGCTATAAGGCTAAGATTATAGACTATAGAAGTACATATATACAATATTAACATATTAAATTTTTAGAGAATTCTATTAAGTAGTTGTTAAGATAACAGTGCCAAGCAAGAGCGTTTTTTGGTGCAAAAAGAACTGTCCGACGTGATGGGTTGTCCGACGTGATGGTGGAATACGTTAGTAGTTGTAGACCCCTGTAATTTTAATTTTCTTTAATAACTTCCTACTTACGTAAGCTAGAACTTAGTAAATCTAGAATAATAATCCCTATACAGATGCAGCTTTGTGGTTTAATTTTCAGAGAATTTTATTCGGCGGTCCTTGAGATAGCAGTGCCAAGAAAGGGCATTTTTTGGGTGTGAAAAACAGTGGCCGGCTCACTGGTGGAATACGTTAGATCTTTTCTTTTTAGTTACTATTAGGCTCTATTGACTTGCAGAGGGGGTATATTCGCAGGTGCCTAGCCCGCACGGGCCTAGCGCTACCTTAGCTTAGACTAGCGTTATTCTGCTCCTTATATAAGCCTGCGTAGCCTCACGAATCTATTACTAGTTCGCCCACTTTCTCACCTCATCAGGTTATATTGCGACTCGCGAGTAGTTCGGAAGAAAAAGGACGAGGATATGATATTCGAGAGCGAGCGTAAATATAGCGCGCAACTGATATGAGTAACGAGATGAGTGTCAATGCTGGGTGAGAGCAAACAATCGTCAGTCAAGTAAAGGCAGCAGCGATGAGCAACTTGTAAGTGAATGGATCGAAACTGAACTTAGACAGCGCAATTTCGAGCCCGTCGACCTTGTCGATCGCAACTCACTTCGCCTCTTTGGCATACGATCTTACCGCGTCAGATGCATGGAACTTCTTTCGCGCTCGCGCATGGGCAGTACGAACTGCTTGATCTTGAACCAGACAGTGCTTTGTGCCGCGACACTGTATCGATGTCGTATACGTCGATATGGCACTTAATAGGACCATCTCCCGCTGTCAATCGGGCGAGGCCGAGCAGCCTTCTCTATTGCCTTGAAGGGCAGGGTGGAGAACAGACACCGAAGAGAAGGCGGGAAAGCATATCGGTTGTTTTTGAGCTACTGTAAGGTGCGTCGGGTGGGGGGTTTATTTTTGAGAGGCCTTTTAGCATGATGGACGCGCCAAATCATTGCGGCAAGGTTAGAATAGTAGCTGCCTTGCAGAGTCTGCTGGGTAAGAAGTTTAGTTCGAACACGAACGGTACGAGCTGGCAGCTGCACTTCTGTTAGTGGCGGTATGCGCTGATGTTAGGCAAACCATTTACATCTTAATGATCTGAGCGGTGGCTCGCTTTGATCAGTCAGTTTTTTTTACGCCGCGCGATGTCTCGACAGTGATCGTTGAAACGTCGTGAACTGTTAAATTGACTATGTACAAGTAGAAAACCGATGTTGTTGACGCCCAGCAGCCGACCCCACTACTATTGACCTTGAGCCTTGTACGACGCTCCCGGAAACTGATTGAAAGCCTCATTGTTAAAGTTCGACAGTTGCGGGCAATCAAGATTCTTAACCATCGGCCCGAGGTTGGTGTTGAGGAAACTCATGAGCTGACCCAAAGGCTGAATGAGCGGAAACGCGGAGTCGACCAAGCCAGCCTGGGTAGCCTGCAGCATGAAGCACGCCAAGTTGTTACCCTCGAAGAGATTCTCTGAGGTGAACACGCCACCCGTCACATTACCAGTGTCGACGCCGACAAAGGAGTTGGGCCGGCCGGTATTGCCACCGAAGCGGATGATGCCTGGATACATGCGGTCGTTGATAACCGTGTCAACATTCGTGTCGACTGTGTTCATGGGCTGCGATGTAGGCCTCTTGTACCAGTTCTCAGGAATGCGTTCCTGGCCAGGATGATGGACGAAGCTGCCGGGCTCGCCAGTGACGGCAAAGAAAGACTTGAGCACCTCGCCGTTGAGCTCGCCGCCGCGATTGGTATCGGAGCGGTTGGACATCAAGTGGACGACAAAGTTGTGGGCGTCGGGAGCGACTAGGCCGGAAAATGGGGCTGAGAAATAGTATGGGTTGTTGAGGAGCGAGTACTGAGCGGTGTAGTAGGCCTGGGCTGCAGCTTTGTCGTGGGTGAAGCCATCGGAGCCGAGCATGCTGTATAGGTGCTCCCATCGGTGCATCTCGAAGACGCCGACGTTTCCGTCGTGCATGTAGGCATCACCCTGACGTGACTAGTTAGAAATGCATAATCATGGGGTTCAGGAAAAGTACTACGTACCCGCACAATGGAGGCGTCACCCTCATAACGGTTGTGAGTACCCACGATGCCTTGAGGTCTGCCCAGTAAGCCGAGACTCTGATCGTAGCCGCCGCCAATCGACCAAGTGTTCGTGACTGGGTCACCAGCTATAGCGACGGAAATGGCGGCCAATGCAAGAGAGAGTTCCGGGGACATGCTGTAAGCTGCGCCGAGACCGTCAATAGCTGCGCAACGCAATTAGCATTGATCACAACACCAAAACAGATCGGTAAGTCATACTCTGCTTGATATTTGGAATTCCGTTGCGCGGCAAAAAGTCGTGGTTGGCTGCCGCATTCAAGCCAGGACACTGTCCACGCTTGTCGTTGGGCCCGGGAGACTGGAATTCATGACCGCTACCGGGTCTCACATCGACAAATTGGTCTTGCTCGTTGAAGACAGTACACTTGCCATGGGAGCCACAGTTATCACGGCCCGTGGTGAATTTCGGTGCAGGAACGGTGGGATACACTGGGGCCCGCTTCTCGTGTGGTAGATTGGTTCCTTGAACCATATCCATGACTGCAGGCCATGCTGACACGATCGGGAGGGCTGCCACGAGGATCTTGAATGTATTACTCATGTTGAGAGTCGTATGACGGATCGAGCTGGTGGTTGGTTGGGCGTGTGTTATACGTGAAGGCAGCAAGATATGATTCATCTTATGTACCTTAGAGTAAGCTAGGCGAACAACTTGATTCGAAGACGATATGACCTATCTTAGAGAGATCCAGACTTCCATTTCTTCTTCCCCAATGAAGATTTGCGGGGTAGCACTAATGTCGGTTATCTACATGATAGCAGCTGCGGATACTGGGAATTAGCGTATGATCAGCGAGCTTTAGATCTGGGGTACGCTGATCACTTCCGAGCTAAGTCGCGACAGAGGCGATCTGATGACTGTCAACCGTCAAACAATTGGTTCGAGTAGCGTCTAGTGACGGTGCCCTACAAAGTAGGCCCTACTTACTCGGACTCACCTTCTACCGTGGGTCTCTAGTGCACCCGTGATCCTCAAGTTCACTTCCAAATCGGGTTCTTCCACTGGCTACAGATGGCTAGATACCAGTGTTGAGGTTACAGTGTATGCGTATGCGGTAGTCCAGGTGAGCTCACTGCGCCGCCTGTCTCATTGGGGTCAGCATAGCGGCATTCGCAACAATTCGAATAGGCTATCGGCTATATACTTTCATCTTTCGAGTTTTGTTGCTTTTGCGGTGGTTACTCCAGAGCCAAAAATAAGTCGGTCCATGAGCCAATGTATTGGTCGTCCCGGGCCCAGGCATCGTTCATCGACGTGGAAGGGCCCCACGTGTACGACAAAGCTGTATATGGCGGGCTCTTGGAAAACTTGAAGGCAGTAAGGGCGAGGCACACGCGACCGTCTTAGACAAGCAAGACCTTAAACTGGTATGTTTGCTATGTCGCGTGATCCAGCGGTTTGTAGTCGTAGTCGCCGCTGATTGATCCATCTGGGAAGGGACAGAGACCTTCGCCGGACTTCGCTCATACCTGGTACGAAGTTGAATCTATCGGGCATCGAGGATCTAGTGGATAACATGGCCATTGGTCTATACGATTGTTCCGAGACTGACGTCCTATTATTAGCTTGACTTTGCTTGCGTACAGAGCCACTGGCAATGAGAAAGCTAGCCAGAGTGTTCGAGACCGGCTGTGGTATTCGTGTTGAGCTATCAAGTAGCACACGTGATCACCACCAATCGGCGGAGAGTTGTGGCTGCCCAGTGATGACTGGACTCAGCATCATCACATGGTAAGCTATCGCGAATCTGGGGGTATAGGTGTTTAGTGCGAGGACAACGTGATCGAATGTTCCCATTTGAAGGGTGTTACTACCGTCTGGTAGCTGCATCGTCCATCTCAACCTCCTCCTCAATCGTCGGTAGCACCCTATACCTCACCCTACCCGCCTTTCCAATCCTCTTCAAGCACTTGTCCGTATGCAAAAGATGCCCCCTCTTCTTCCTCACAAACTTCGCAAAGCACGCCGCACTCATCGCAATCGCCCCAGCACTGATGTATATCGGTATTCTGAAATCCTCAGGCCGGTAGAACACCATCGTGGTAGCGAAAGAAAGTAGTTCAAACAGGTTCTGCAAGCTCATTTCAATCGAGGAGAATGACCCTCGTGTGGCTTCGGGTGCGTCTTCTTGCACGAGGCATTGGACGCTGAGATCGAAGCCCCAGAGTCCCAGGCGAGACAGCGCGACGCCGGATACGAGTGTCGCGCCTGCGAGCATGGGCTTGTCGTTGTAATACAGGAAGAGACCGACGGCGAGCGCGATGGAGATTAGCTGTTCATTGATGAACCACAGTCCAGACCGAACGGCGCCGATGCGGCGCATCAGCCAGGGTGCAGCACAGGTAGCCGAAAGCTCGAGAATGACGGATGCCAATCGCATGAGGGAGACGTGCGTGCTCGTGAAGCCAAGCGTGAGTAGATAGGTGGTCATCTGCGACGCGAAACTAAGGACTGTGAGGTACAGTATCGAGAGCGCAAAAGATGCTAGGAAAGCAGGATTTTGGAAGTAGATTTTCCAGGGCTGGAGGGCGCTGATGATGTTGCGGATCACAGAGTGGCGTGACGGAACGTGTGGGAGACTGTCGTCAAACACCTGCTGAAACATTTCCGTAGCTCCGCTCTGTTGGCTTTTTGCCAGGTCCGGGATTGCGGTGTAGACCTGCGCGATGGCGAGGTACTCTAATGCGACGCTGATCGCATTTTGCGCAAATACAACCCAGATAGCTATCTTGGTGGAGTAGCCATCCAGAAGGCCGATGCCGACGGGTGCAAGCAATTTGCAAACAAGATCGATTCTGCGCATCGTGCTGTTGAGTTCCTGGCGGTCGACTTTCAAGCTTTCGGATATAACAACGATCCAATCTCTTTCAACGGCGATGGTGTTGGCAACAAAAGCGAGTTTCTCGAGGCACGCTAGTACGACGCTGGCGAGGAAGAGGGCGAAGGTGACGAATCTTTTTTCGCCGTTGCCACTCAGCATCGCCACTAGGATGAGGCATGACCCGGCGACTGATAGTCGCTGCCATAAAATGCTTTGTCGAACGACGTGCAAGCGATCTTTGCGGTCGACATAATTGCCAATCCAGGAGCCGAGGACAGCTGCTGCGGCTGAGCGGAACAGGGCGTAGGTCGATGCGAAGAAGAGCGTTCCAGGGAAGATGCCGGCTAGAAAGATGACTGCGCCGAATTCAAAAGTTCGCGCATTCCATGTTGAGAGCGTGTGCGACAGATAGAGGCGCCATAGTAGAGATCTTGGCGGTGGTTCTTGTTGGGCACGTGGTGTGTTGGATTCCAGCGATGGTCGCAAGCTGCCCGTTGAGGGCGACAGATCGCGCGTCATGTCGGTGAGTGAGGGACTTGCACTTGAGGAGCCAGCTCCATGGCGAGAAAAACATCGTGAAGGAGGTTAGCAGGAAGGCTTGGGTTGTCATGTGGAAGGCGGAAGCCAAGATGTCCGAAGCAACGTTGCGTTGCCTACAGGGGTCTGGGCCCTAGCCTAGGGGCTTCGGTGAGGCTTCCATTTCGAACTTCAGCTCTTCCACCACAACCACACGAGCCATGATGTGGCATCGTGGGATAACTGACATCTGCAACTCTCCAAGGCTTTCCGTCGTACCAGAGATTCCAGCATCCACTCCATACGTACTCGTACACCTCGTGATCTGAGCTGAACGAAAGTTGCATCGTCGCCACGCGTACTGGAGATCAACCCCACACACGTGCGGGCACTACCTTATTTTAGCCATTCCAATAACGAATCTCCACAGTTTGCCAAACCGCAAATTCACGTGCAAACTTCAGTGTGCAGGAACTCAATTATGACACTTCAGGATGCATCGTGAAGTACTTCAAATGATAGTTTCTACGTTCACCTAGCATCCGTCTACAATGTTAATCCATACAGCCTCTTCCAAGATATCATCACACGACGCAAATGTACACAACAGCTCTTACGTCCTCCATCGAGTTGCTACTCGGAGACTATCGACTGCAGTAAAAGCATCCGGATATGGTTGGCTTCAATTCCGGTGCACGATACGGCAAACACGGCACGTGTCGCTTAGGTAAGGCACACGAACTTCAATAAACGAAGCTCACATCTTCGTGATCTTCCACAACCTCATATCGAATGCCGCGTTCCTTAGATAAGTTGAGACGAGGTATGTCTGCCTATAGAAAGGATTAAAGTCGTTCGACTGACAGAGGCAGGTTGGATCTTACTGCCGCTTGGCAGGCAGTCTTCGCGTTTCCGAGCTTCTCCCATCATATCCGAACTGTGGTCGAATAGTCCCACTGGAACTGCGAGAGCTGAACGGTGTCTCCCACGCCATGAAGGCAAGCAAGAACGCGGCAAGTTCGCGCGCAGCGTCCTCGAAGGCAGCACGGTAGCCCTGATATCGCTCCTCGGTCTCGGCCTTGGCGGCTACGCATACAGCCTCTTCTACAAGCGCACCGTGCGACTGAAGATCGAAAATGCCTTTGCTGCAGGCTATAGCTCGCAAGAGCGTGTCGCACTTGGTCGCATTGCATATGGCGTTGAGCCGGACAAGATGCTCGAGATAGTGGAGAAAGAGTACTGGGTTCCCCGGGCCGAGCAGGTTGAAGTAGACAACATCGTCAACGGCACGACCAGAGGCAGATACCACCTTGTCATCGGGGAGAGAGGCACCGGCAAGCGCGCGTTACTCCTGGAGGCCATGAGACGTGTTAACGGCGACGGTATAGCCATGCTCGAAGCGCACAACGACCTTGAAGTATTCCGTACTCGGCTCGGCAAGGCGATAGACTACGAGTTTCACGAGGACTATATTGGTGGTCTGTTCAGCATCCGAGGCCCACGTGACAGTACGCCGCTGCTTGACATCGAACGAGCGCTGAACCAGATGGAGAAAGTGGCGCTATCGATGCGCAAGCGCCGTCACAAGCCTTTACTCATGATTATCAACAACATTCACCTCTTTAAGGAAGACGACGGGGCCAGAAGTCTACTAGAAATCTTGCAACAGCGTGCCGAAATCTGGGCGAGCAACGAGCTAGTGACTGTGGTTTTTACGTCAGATGAGCACTGGACGCTCGAGCGCCTCATCCCACACGCTACCAACATGAACGTCATGAACATCAAAGATGTGCGCAAAGACGTAGTTGTAGACGCCCTCAGACGATATCGTTCGCGCTTTCACGGTCAAAACGTGCCCCAAAGCATCCTGGACCAGATTTTCGCGCTAGTCGGTGGACGACTGATCTTCTTGAACCAAGTCGCCAAGTCGAACGATATGCTAGAGACCTCCAGACATATCAATCGCCGCGAGAAGTCGTGGTTTTTGAACCAGTGTTGGATTCTGGGTGATTCGATGGACGACGATGTCGAAGAACAGCAGAAGTTCTGCGTAAGCCTCCCCTCCCTCTTCATCATGAAGCAACTCCTAACATCTTTCAGGCTGCCGCCATCGTCCTCGCCCGGGCCCTCGTGCAACGCGAGTCGGAATGTCGTGACTCCGAGCAGTTCGTTCTACCTGAAATACCACTCCACGAAGCTCGGCAGATCATCACGCGCGCCGACTTCGTGAAACCTTTCGACCACATCAATATCTTTCATATTGACGCCCATGGCATGGTCAGAGCTGACAGCGTGCCGATGCAGAACGCTTTTCGTGACATTTGCAGCCAGGAAGGCTTCGAAGATCACTTGAAAGCGACGCTGAACAGGCTGGACGAGCTGGAGAGCTTGGCGAGGACGAGGGAAGTGGTGAATAGGGAGAAGCCGGACAGGAGTGGGGGAATTGTGCCTGTGCAGACGTACTGCGCGAAGCTGTAGGCTGCTGCTCCAGATCATGCATACATACCTGGTTGCAAAGCTGGGGAACGTGTTTGCGGGCTCACGTGCTCGAGGATTCGGGAAGCATGAGGGAGGCGCCGATAGAGGAGCAGTGAGAAGATGCATGGTGTCACGTGGTCTGTTGCTCTAGCTCCTTCCTCGGCCTTGTCAAAGTCTTAGTGGCCCCTCCACTGACCGCAATTTGCACCCACCCTCGGCGCCAACACTCGCTCGCTCGCGCCAAACAATTACGGAGATGTCACTCGTTTCGTTACCTGCGGAAATCGTGAGCAGGATCTGCATGATCCTCGGCAATCCTGTGCGAATGTCTTGCGACGACCCTCGACTTTCCGATGTTGTCCGCTACGAGAAGACTGACTTTCAGTCTTTACGCTCGACATGCAAGGTAACAATGTACCGCGAACAACTACTGGACTTTTCTGACCCGCCCGCAAGAAATTCACTACAAGACAAGGTACGACGCGGGAGTTCGATATGGATATCTTGCTGAGGATACTTCCTCCATCTTGATGAGGCTTCGCTCTGGGAATTTCTTTCTATCGTCAAAATTCCAGAGTTCCGCGACCGAATCATAAGTCTGTACATAAGTCTACTGTCAGCCTGGCACCTCAGTTCACACGGTACACTGTGAACTGCACCTCACGTGACTGTGTTAGTCACCTGCTTACTCATCTGGTTGTGTATATAATCGCTCGCTGTAGCTCTCTCAATACAACAAACTTCTGCCTCTTTCTTGTCTGCCCTGTGCTCCCACATCCAATATGGTTCCTTCTTTAGCGCGAATCGGAAGTGGTCGTCCTGGTTAGTTATGGTCGCTGCTGTGCTTCCATACGGAACAGTGTCTCGTTGTTGTGACTGCAATTTGAGATGGAGAGTTTCTGAGTTCAATGAATTGTCGTGGCTTAGTTTATCGGGACGTGTGAGCCGTGAAGTGCGTGAACGTCGCACATTGGGGAACTGGCTGGAACTGTTCGACCTACGACTTGCTTACATTTGTTATTTTTTGCCGCATCCAAGTCCTGCCGCCCTCTCTCTCGTACACTCAGTATTGCTGGTCACATGTTTCATGCTCCAGCCCGATTGGCAATTGCAAGCACGATGTATTTGTAGATCGATCAAGGCTTGTGCTTGATCAAGACGCAAGGGATTTTTGAAGGGTTCTGACTCGCGACCTATATATACTGTCTCCAAGCTCGTCTAGTTTAATGTCGTTGAAGGTGAAGGTGATCTTTGGGTCGTTGGTGTGCAAACCATTGGTCGGGCTACTGAGCCAACCAAACTTTTCTGAAACAATACCTACTTAAACCAGCGTGATCGCACTCAAGTTCGAATTCCCACTCTCGTAAACCTTTTGGGGCACAACTCGACTCAATATACAACATGTCGCAGCTTACGGAGCTAGAATTTGCGCGCATCCGTCACGAACTAAGAGGACTGATCAAAGCAAGAGCACCACGATCTACCATCACAGATCACTACAACTCCCAGCTGCCCACCAAAGAGGACTCAGCGGCATATAGAAAATGGTCGGGGGCCGTAAGAAAGAAAGATCGAGAAGAGCACCAAGCCGTGTCTGTCTCTGTACCGACTCACCAAGAATATCGAAGGGAGCTTGAGCGCACGAATTTCTACGACACCGATGCAGTCGCTGTGTACGTATAGTGTCTTTCTTTCTTCATGGCCATATTGATTCTAAATGCGCAGACTGAACTCGAACATGAACCGAGGCTTGTATCCGCACATCGCGATCGGTCACTACGATGGAGTCGCTTACCGCCTTGTCCCCAGCACTACGCTACTCGAAGCTACAAGAGATATAGACTGGGAAGATACTAGATACATCTATCCGCCCATGTTCCTTGGCATCAACGTCACTGTCACTCTGAAAGAGGACCATGCCATCGAAGGCGAACAAGCTACGCGAAGGCAACTGACTCGCAAAGAAAATCGCACAGAAAAATCTAAAAAAAGCGGCGACTCACACAGTACAGATGACGACACTGGTTTTGTGTTTTACCAGCTTGGCGCGCTCGAGTATACCACGGGTCTGCAGGACGTCAAGACGACAGATATTGACCTGCTCGCTTCCAAGACCTGGATCGATTCGAACTTCGTGCTGGTGGCCAAGATTGGGGCTAGTGGACGGAGTGAGGACGTCTACGCTCTTCAATTTTTTTGGCCCGAGAACGAGGATCGCGAGCGCTTTCGCGTGGATGAAGATAGCTGGGGATATCTTCCACACAGGCGCACTTAGCTCGCTGGCGCACGTATTGCAGCAAATGTCCGCGATCTAGACGTCATGTACCAGCTCCAATTCGACACGGAACTTACGGAGGAGTACGAGTTAGTGACGTGCGTTAGGGACGGGTATCCCAAGCGGATTGTCAGGCAGTTCGTCGTACCTGTCAAGGTTTAGTCCTGTGGAATGCACCATCAATATTCTTGATTAGCGGTAGGCGCCGCTACCCACAGTTCACCAGCACCTGCGCACGAGATCATTGTCGATGGCAGGATCACGAATAGTCGCGAGCATATGTTCAACTTCCTGGGGGAACTTCGAGAGATAAGAGCGGATGACCTGATGGAGCAGAAGATCTTGTATTTGCGAGACGAGACGTGCAGTTGTAAAGGTGGCGATTTTTTCTCAGAACGGTTTGTATCTCGCTGCGTGTTTGTCTTACACCAAACGAACGCGGTTCGTGACTGGCGACTTGACTCGTGTGGATGCTCACAACTTTTCGTATTGGACCTTGTGAATGATAGAATCGAAGATGCTGCATTCCGTTCGTCTCTAGTGATGCGTCTATATACTGTATTTGAAGCTGTTGTTATAGCCTGCGTCTGGATACTTATGCGTTTCACGCACGGGCTGGGGTGCATCATGTGCTTCAGGTCGTCGGCGAGGATTCAATTAATTGAGCTCCAATTCCTCTGTGACTTTCCTCGACAAGTCTCGCCGGACAGCTATGTCGTTCCACGCTTCAGATACTGATTTTGTCATTGTAGCATTCCCGTCAATCGGCGCAGACTCCAGGCATTTCACTTCCCGTATAACGCCATTATTGTAACAATCCACCTGTCAACGCTTCCCAGTTGCTCATCCGCAGGTTCAAATCCTAGCTATTTGACGGGAAAGCCCTGCCATCGGTACCAAAGTATGCGGAGCAACAACTCCAATTTGGGGAGCTGGTACGTCGGAAATCCCATGTTCTTCGCAAGCTCACGCAGCCCTTCCAAGAACTCAAGGGACACCAGGTGTCTCTCCACGTTATCTGCTGCTTACGTGAGCATGACCAGCACGGCGTCCATGAACACTTGCTGCGGCAGTCTGGCGTAATCGATCGATAAGTCGGACGCGTCGTTCACGAGACCTAGTAGTCCGTATAATTTGTCTCGGGGATCCTCGCAGTCGTACCCAGCGAATCGATGGATGACGCGCAAGAGCTTCGAAGAAGACCCTAGGTATTTCGGCGTGCCGGACTTCTGCATTACGAGACAGATGGTACTGAAGGAAGCGTGATGTGACTCACATACGACCCTCAAGAGGTCGTTGTGCGCTTCTGGACGTAAGACTCACAGATCTCTCAACAGAAATCGGATCTTTGTTGCTAGCAAAACTTCTTGTACAATCCAGAGCCTGCTGAAGTACGTGTTTATTAAGATCTCCTCTAAGATATTACGGTGGGGTGGGTTTGCTTCGTACGCAAGCGCAGCTTGGTACTCGTTCTTAGCCGTGCCATCTGGTTTCCAATTCACAGGGCGACTGCCGTCGCCCAACCACGCAATGACGCTACTAGCCGTGCTGTACACGTCTTTCATCATCTTAACTTGGTGACCGCGCTCGGATCTGTTCGACTGATCAATAGACATTTGATCGATCCAGAGCCAATCATCATCTCCAGGTTTGGAGTTGACGTCAGGATCGGGAGGCATTCGTCGGAACTCCTGCAGGAACTGAAACAAGTTGATTCGTACCGTGAAAATCTGACTGTCGATGAATATTCGTCTTTTGGGTTCCGGCGGTCCCCAAACATACGACAAAGCTGTAAATGGTGGCGCGTCGCCAAGGTCGAACATTTCCATCGTACATTCGACCGGCGTGTTTCTGAGACCATCATCTTGCTTGGATATGCGCTTCAGATGAATCAATCGTATTTGCTTTCGCTCAGGAAGAAGTGGCTGGTAGATATAGCGATCTGCACCAGCGACAAGGCTGGATGACATCTGTGGCGCTTGGAGTCGTGAAGAACACGGAAGATTTTGCGTAATTGTTGAAAGTTCAACGATTTACGGAATGTGTGTTCGAGTACAGCAGTCTTCGCATGTGGGGATTGAAGAATGTGTCGATCTTTATCCTGCGATTTGGCGGGTAATGCTGCGGTGCGTGGCGGTGGCTGAGGCTCGGGGGACGAATGCCGTCGTAAGGATGCGCCTCAGCACTTTTTCCAGCCGGGCCTTGCAGCTTGCAGCCTTGGAGATTGGAAATGACTTCGGAGGCATCGTATTTGATGTAATAGGCACATCTCGGACACGACATACAGCTTGTCCTTCGGAAGAGGTGACATGTCGTGGTTTACATTTAGCTTGCTCGGTCCGATAGTACTCGGGCCCATGTGAACAGAGTTTCACCATAACCTTGCTGACTTCCGAACATTCCGGTAGATATATCAACACGTAGACTCACTTCAATTCAACTTCAGTGTTCCTTCCAATTCTGCTGCCCAATCGCCTATTTCGCGAACCGTGACATGACACGGCAGCCACGATCGTGCGTAACATACGAGCGAAAATGTCGGGGTAACTTATCTATGAAAATAGCCGACAATGGCTACAAGCAATTAGTGGATATTGATCCTCTCCAAACGTCCATCAAAAAGGAATGTCTCGTAGCCTGTTCCGGGATCCGCGCTCTGGATGAAGTTGTGGCCCCAACTGTGTGCTGCGAGGTAGCAAGGAGCCATGATCTGGTACTCGTCGCCTCCTAGATGTTCAAGAAGGAATGTCATGTTGATGCCGAATATACCAATAATTTTGGTGGTGTCCTGAACCAGCTTGTTCTCATCGTGAGGTGTCGTGATTCCGAGGACGCCCGTATTTGTGATGAAGACCGAGAAGGCGTGACTGGGGCCGAAGTCGAGTAAAGATTCGAACTCTTCAGGTAGAGAAGGTGGTGACACAAGAGGTCGACGATCTGTATAGCTGCACACCGTTTGTTCGCCGGTCTCTTTCGCCCTTCCGCCGTTGCCAAAGGCATCCTCAGCGGTAGATTTGTTGTCATTCGGACCGGCCAAGGCAGTACCCTCGGGCGATAATAGACGGAGATAATCTACGACTGCGCATTGTAGCCTGTTATGCTCGGCGATTGTTCTTTCGAGCCGGGATTCCGTCTGAATCAACAGCACTTTGACGAGAGACTCGGTGAAGTCATAGCTACCATGTTTATTCAGAACGGTGACAGTTTTCCTCCAAGATGCCAGTAGCGCAGTTTTTTTAATCTGAGGTGACACATCGATATGTATGTGTTGCTCTACCTTTCCAAGGTGATGGCCGACGGTGCGCATGATCGAATAGTCGCTGGAGAAATCCACTATAGGCGCTTTGCCAGCAAAT
>Ga0265798_10005020_pt1 | contig 18002 bp, 12 predicted proteins | sample P3T30metagenome_FD_192430 | JGI IMG/M metagenome (GOLD analysis project Ga0265798, IMG submission 192430) | Plant litter microbial communities from East Loma Ridge, Irvine, California - P3 T30 | ecosystem: Environmental > Terrestrial > Plant litter > Unclassified | place: USA: California... | reverse complement strand
CCGCCGTCCACCGTGTCCACGGTGGGTGCGGTCCGGCCTGCCGGCCGGGCACCGTCCACGTCCGGCCCGGCCCGGCCCGCCGGCCGGGCACCGTCCACGTCCGGTCCGGTCGGGCCCGCCGGCCGGGCGCCGTCCACGTCCGGCCGGTCCCGGCCCGCCGGCCGGGCGCCGTCCGCCGCGAGGACGACCTCGTCGGCGTCGAGCGCGCGCACGAGGTCGCGGTCGTGCGTCACCGCGACGACCGCGGTCCCGGCGTCGGCCAGCGCGCCGAGGCGGTCGACGACGGCCTGCCAGGTCGCGCGGTCCTGTCCGGACGTGGGCTCGTCGAGCACGACGACCGGCGGCCGGGAGGCGATGACCGTCCCGATCGCCAGCCGTCGCTGCTCGCCGCCGGACAGCGTGAAGGGGTTCGCGTCGGCGAGGTGCGCGAGGTGGAAGGCGTCCAGCAGGTCGTCGACCCGGGCGTCGGCGTCGGGCAGGCCGAGCGCACGGGGGCCGACGGCGAGTTCCTCGCGGACGGTCCGGGCGACGAACTGGTGCTCGGGGTCCTGGAAGACCGTGCCGATGCGGGCCGCGAGCTGCCGGCTGGTCCAGTCGGCGGGCACCACCCCGGCGTCGCCGGCGAGCGCCGGGGTGGCGCGGAGGGCGCCGTCGGCGGGTCGGAGGAGCCCGGCGAGCGTCAGGCCGAGCGTGGACTTGCCGACGCCGTTCGGTCCGGTGACGGCGAGGACTCGGCCGGCTCGGACGTAGAGGTCGATCCCGCTGCCGACGCGCGCCACGGCGCGGCGCCGCAGGCGGCCCGAGCGCGTGGTGGCGAGCTCGCGGGCCGTGAGCAGCGCGGCCTCGGTGCTCGGCGACCCGGTCTCCACCCCGTCGAGCGGGCGGAACCCGGCCGCCGCACCCGCGCCTCCCGAGCGAATCCCGCCCGTTCGGTCCGCCGGCGGGCGGGCCCGGGACGAACCGCGCCCCGGCTCGGCGCCCGGCACCCACACCCCGGCGGCGGTGAGCGCCGCCCCGTGCTCGGCGAGGACGGTGTCCGGCGCACCGTCCGCGACGACGCCGCCGCCCGGTTCGAGCAGCACGAGCCGGTCGACCAGGTCGAGCCAGGTGCCGATGCGGTGCTCGACGACGAGCAGGGTCGCCCCGGTCTCGTCGAGGAGCGCCCGGACGGCGTCGTGCACCTGGCGGACGCCGTCCGGGTCGAGGTTGGCGCAGGGTTCGTCGAGGACGAGCGCTCCCGGCCGCATGGCGAGCACGCCCGCGAGCGCGAGCCGCTGCCGCTGGCCGCCGGAGAGCATCGTCGTCGACCGGTCGAGCGGCAGGTCGAGGCCGACGACGGCGAGCGCCGATCGCACCCGTCCCCAGATCTCCGCGGGCGGCACGCCGGCGTTCTCGCAGCCGAACGCCACGTCGTCTCCGACGCGGGACATCACGGTGTGCGCCTCGGGGTCCTGCATGACGAGGCCGACGCGCCCGCGGACCGCGCGGGGGTCGGCGCCATCGACCAGGACCGAGCCCTGCACGCTCGCCGCGGTGTCGTCGTCCGGGTCGGGTTCGTCGGGCAGCACGGCCGCGACGGCCCGGAGCAGCGTCGACTTGCCCGCACCGGAGGGGCCGACGACGGCGACGCGCTCCCCCGGCTCGACGGTCAGGTCGACGCCGCGGACGGCCCAGGTGTCACGGTCGGCGTAGCGCCACCCCCAGCCGTGGAAGTCGACGCGGGCGGCCCCGGTCGGGGGCACCGCCGTCACGCGACGGCGCGGGGTCCGCGCCTGGCGTGCTCGCGGCCGGCCGCGAACGAGGACAGCACGCCGGTCGCAGCGAGCGCGCGGACGAGCAGCCAGGACCCGAGGCCGGCGATGACCGCGCCCGAGACGACCGCCGAGACGACGTAGACGACCTTGAAGGCGGCGTCGAGCCCCGGGTACCAGAGGATCGTGTCGTTGAAGCCGAGCGCGAGACCGGCGGCGGCACCGGCCAGCACGACGACCGGCAGCCGGTAGGAGCGGTACAGGAACAGCGCGAGGACGACCTCGGCGCCGAGACCCTGCACGAGGCCGGCCTCGAGCGTGAGCCAGCCCCACTGTGTGCCGAGCAGTGCCTCGACGGAGGCGGCGACCATCTCGGCGTAGAGCGCGGCGCCCGGCTTCCGGACGACGATGGCGACGACGGGTCCGGCGAGCAGCCAGACCCCGCCGAACAGTGCCTGCGTGCCGGGGAGCACGAGGGCGGCGACGGCGCTGAGCGGCTCGTAGCCGAACTCCCAGAGCTTGAAGACGACGCCGATCGCGACGGCGAGGACGCTCGCAACGACGATGTCGACGACCCGCCAGCGCAGCGAGCGCTTCACGGTCGTGGACGGGACGGCAGTGGACGTGCCTGATGACATGGTTCGGACTCCTCCCTGCGCCGGCATGATCCGGATCAGGTTCGACGGTCGGAGCGCCGTTCGCTCCCTCTCAGCCCGGCGGTCCCGGACTCCCGTGTGTGTCCCAGCAGTGTAACCGCGGTCGCGGCCAGCACGTCGCGTCGTGACATGTCGCATCCCGACGGCACGACGGACTGGAGGCGCGCAGCGGGGTCGCCACGCGCCTCCAGGCCGTCAGGTGGTCACTTCTTGAGCGCGCGGACCAGCTTGCGGAGGACCCGACCGGTGACCCAGACGAGCGGGATGCTCACGACGATGAGCGAGACCAGGTTGGGCTCGAACTCGAGGTCCTTGCCGGGACGGCGGACGTACGCGCCGACCGGGGCCGAGAGGCCACCGCCGCCGCCACCGCCGGCGCTGTCGCCCTCGTCTCCGCCCCCGCCGAAGCCGAACCAGTTGACGGACACCGGGATGAGGGTCTGGTCGCCGACGTCGACCGGCTCCCCGTAGTTCGTGGACACGCCCACGGGGCGCACCTTGTCTGCGATCTGCGTGACGATGTTGGCCATGCGGGCGACGCTACTCGCTGTCTCCCGCAACAGCGCATAGCGCACGACGATCGTCCACAACTGGGCCTTGTCTGCGGACGACGAGGCCGAACGCCGATAAGTTGGCGCCACCCACACCTGGAGGACCGTTTGCACACCTGGCCCGGCAACCCGTACCCCCTCGGGGCGACCTACGACGGAAGCGGAACCAACTTCGCGATCTTCAGCGAGGTGGCGCAGCGCGTCCAGCTCTGCCTGTTCGACGACGACGGGAACGAGGAGTGCGTCGACCTCGTCGAGGTCGACGCGCACGTGTGGCACGCCTACCTGCCGAACGTCGCCCCGGGACAGCAGTACGGCTTCCGCGTGCACGCGCCGTACGACCCGGTGAACGGCCAGCGCGCGAACCCCGCGAAGCTGCTGCTCGACCCCTACGCGAAGGCGACGAGCGGGGAGATCGACTGGGACCAGTCGCTCTTCTCGTACACCTTCGGCGACCCGGACTCGACGAACGACGAGGACTCCGCGTCGCACATGATGAAGGGCGTCGTGATCAACCCGTTCTTCGACTGGCAGGGCGACCGGGCACCGGGGATCCCCTACGGCGAGACGGTCATCTACGAGGCGCACGTCAAGGGCCTGACCCAGACGCACCCGGACGTCCCCGAGGAACAGCGCGGCACCTACGCGGGCGTCGCGCACCCGGCCGTGATCGAGCACCTCAAGCGCCTCGGCGTGACGACGCTCGAGCTCATGCCCGTGCACCAGTTCGTGAACGACTCCACCCTGCAGGACAAGGGGCTGTCGAACTACTGGGGCTACAACACCATCGGGTTCTTCGCACCGCACTCGCACTACTCGTCCTCGGGCGACCAGGGGCAGCAGGTGCAGGAGTTCAAGGCGATGGTCCGCGAACTGCACCGCGCCGGCATCGAGGTCGTGCTCGACGTCGTCTACAACCACACGGCGGAGGGCAACCACCTCGGCCCGACGCTGTCCTTCCGCGGCATCGACAACGCCGCGTACTACCGCCTCGTCGACGACGACAAGCGGTACTACATGGACTACACCGGCACCGGCAACTCCCTGAACGTCGGGCACCCGCACTCGCTGCAGCTCATCATGGACTCGCTGCGGTACTGGGTGACCGAGATGCACGTCGACGGCTTCCGCTTCGACCTCGCCGCCGCGCTGGCGCGTGAGTTCTACGAGGTCGACCGGCTGGCGGCCTTCTTCGAACTGGTGCAGCAGGACCCGATCGTGTCGCAGGTGAAGCTGATCGCCGAGCCGTGGGACGTCGGTCCCGGTGGCTACCAGGTCGGCAACTTCCCGCCGCAGTGGTCGGAGTGGAACGGCAAGTACCGTGACACCGTCCGCGACTTCTGGCGCGGCGAGCCGTCCACCCTCGGCGAGTTCGCCTCCCGCATCTCGGGCTCGGCGGACCTGTACGAGCACGACGGCCGCACCCCGAAGGCGAGCATCAACTTCGTCACCGCGCACGACGGCTTCACGCTGTACGACCTCGTCGCCTACAACGAGAAGCACAACGAGGCGAACGGCGAGGACAACAACGACGGCGAGAGCCACAACCGGTCCTGGAACTCCGGTGTCGAGGGCCCGACGGACGACCCGGAGGTGAACGCGCTGCGGCTGCAGCGGCGTCGGAACTTCCTCGCGACGCTGCTCCTCAGCCAGGGCGTGCCGATGATCGCGCACGGCGACGAGCTCGGCCGCACCCAGTCGGGCAACAACAACGTGTACGCGCAGGACTCCGAGATCAGCTGGATCGACTGGGCGGACGCGGACGACGACCTCGTCCAGTTCACCGCGGACGTGGTGACGCTCCGCCACGACCACCCGACCTTCCGCCGGACCCGGTACTTCAACGGCCGACCGGTCCGCCGCGGCGAGGGCGAGCCGCTGCCCGACGTCGTCTGGCTGACCCCGTCCGGCGAGGCGATGGACCCCGAGGACTGGGACTCCGGGTTCGGCAAGAGCGTCGGCATGTACCTGAACGGCGAGGGCATCCGGGGTCGCGACCGCTGGGGCGAGCGGGTCACCGACGTGGCGTTCATCACCTACTTCAACGCGCACGACGACGTCGTGACGTTCACGCTGCCGCCCGAGGAGTACTCGCCGGGGTGGACCGTGCGCATCGACACCGCCGAGCCGGGCGCCCGCGACGAGGTCCTCGACGCGGGGACGCCGCTCGACGTGCCGGCACGGTCGCTGATCGTGCTGCGCGCCGAGCCCGACCACGAGATCGTGACCACCCCGGTGGACACCACGGCCGAGGCCTCCGCGACCGAGAACGGCGAGGCCGGGGACGCCGCGGCCGAGGGCGGGGACGCCACGGCGGGTGACGCCACCGCCGAGGACGCCACGGCCGAGGGCGGCGACGCCGTCGTGACCGGCACCGACCCGTCCGGCGGGGACGGACCGACGTCCACCGACCCGGAGGCCGCCGTCACCCTCGACAACCCCGCCGGCGCCCCCGCACCGTCCGACACCACCGAGATGGAACGATGACCACGCGACGGACCCCGACCTCGACCTACCGGATCCAGGTCACCGCCGACTTCGACCTGGCCTCCGCCGCCGGTCTCGTCGACTACGTGCGCGACCTCGGCGCCGACTGGCTGTACCTGTCCCCGGTGCTCCAGGCGGAGCCAGGCTCGCAGCACGGCTACGACGTCGTCGACCACACCCACGTCGACACCGAGCGCGGCGGTGACGAGGCGTTCCGTGCGCTGACCGAAGCGGCGCACGCGGCAGGGCTCGGCGTGCTCGTCGACGTCGTCCCGAACCACGTCGGTGTCGCGACGCCCGCCGTGAACCCCTGGTGGTGGTCGCTGCTCGAACTCGGGCAGGCCTCGCCCACGGCGTGGGCGTTCGACGTCGACTGGGAGGCCGGTGGCGGCAAGCTCCGCATCCCCGTCCTCGACGACCGCATGCTCGACGCGGTCGAGCTGCGGGACGGCCGGCTGTACGTCGGTGAGACCGCGTACCCGACCGCTCCCGGGACCGCCGACGACGGCGACACGGTGGAGGCCGTCCACGCCCGGCAGCACTACGAGTTCGTGCACTGGAAGCGCGCGGACCACGAGCTGAACTACCGCCGGTTCTTCGCGGTGAACACGCTCGCCGCGATCCGGGTCGAGGAGCCCGAGGTCTTCGCCGCCTCGCACGCCACCATCGGCGCCTGGTTCCGCGACGGCCTCGTCGACGGTCTCCGCATCGACCACCCGGACGGGCTGTACGACCCCGCCGGCTACCTGCAGGACCTCGCGGAACTGACCGGCGGCGCGTACACGCTCGTCGAGAAGATCCTGGAACCGGGCGAAGCCCTGCCGAGCTCCTGGCCCGTCGACGGCACCACCGGGTACGACGCGCTCGGCGTGCTCGACCGCGTGTTCGTCGACCCCGCGGGCGAGGAGGCGCTCACCGCGGCGTCCGGAGCCGAACCGACCGACTGGCCGCAGCTGACGCACGACACCCGCCGCGGCATCGCGGACGGCATCCTCGGCAGTGAGGTCGCGCGCCTCGCCCGACTGCTGGCCCCGGCCACGGCCACCGCCGGGGACGGACCGATCCCCCTCGAGCGGATCGTCGACGCCGTCGCCGAGATCGTCGCGTCGTTCGACGTCTACCGCACCTACCTGCCGGAGGGCGCCCACCACCTCATCGACGCGCTCGAGGGTTCCGCCGCTGCGCGTCCGGACCTCGACGACGTCATCGACCGGATCGCACCGTCCCTGGTCGACCCGTCGAACGCCGCGGCGATCCGGCTGCAGCAGACCAGCGGCATGGTGATGGCGAAGGGCGTCGAGGACACCGCGTTCTACCGGACGTCCCGGCTGTCGTCGCTGAGCGAGGTCGGCAGCGACCCGAGCGTGTTCTCGGTGACCGTCGAGGAGTTCCACCGGGTGCAGCGCGACCGACTCGGCAGCTGGCCGGACACGATGACCGCGCTGACCACCCACGACACGAAGCGCAGCGAGGACACCCGCGCCCGCATCGCAGTGCTCGCCGAGCTCGGGTCCGAGTGGGTGGCGACCTTCGACCGTCTGAACGCGCTCGCGCCGCTCGAGGACACCGTGCTGGCCGACCTGCTCTGGCAGGCGGTCGTCGGTGCGCGGCCGGCGAGCCGGGAGCGCCTGCACGCCTACGCCGAGAAGGCGTCGCGCGAGGCCGGCGACAGCACCACCTGGACCGAGCCGGACGAGGACTTCGAGCGGCGCATGCACGCCCTGGTCGACGCCGCGTTCGACGACCCGGCGGTGGTGGCCGTGCTCGACGCCCTCGACGAGCGGATCGACGCGGCGGGGTGGTCGAACGGGCTCGGGCAGAAGCTCGTCCAGCTCACCGCCCCCGGCGTCCCGGACGTGTACCAGGGCACCGAGTCGTGGGACCGCTCCCTGGTCGACCCGGACAACCGGCGCCCGGTCGACTACGCCGAGCACCGACGCATCCTCGCGGCCCTCGACGGGCCGGACGACGACGGTCCGGAGCGCCTGCCGGCGATCGGGCTCGACGGCGCCGCGAAGGTCCTCGTCACGAGCCGGGCGCTCCGGCTGCGCCGCGACCACCCGGAGCTGTTCACCCGGTACCTGGCGCTCGAGTCGACCGGCAGCGCCGCCGACCACGTGCTCGCCTTCGACCGCGGCGGCGCCGTGACCATCGCGACGCGGCTGCCGATCGGGCTGGAGCGTGTCGGCGGGTGGGGCGACACGCTCGTCCACCCGGTGCCGCTCGACCGGGTGGACCTGCTCACGGGGCGGCACGTCCCCGCCGGCCGTGGCATCGCCCTGGCCGACGTGCTCGCCGACTACCCCGTGGCCCTGCTCGTCCCCGCGGACCCCGGCACGACGGACCGAGGCACGACGGACCGAGGCACGGAGACCGACCGAGGCACGGAGACCGACCCCGGCACGACGACCGACCTCGGCGCGGCCGCCGCGGGAACGACCGCAGGCACCGCGACGACGACCACCACGGCGACGAGCGACGGGACCGCCGCCGGCGAGTCCGACGCGCAGGCCGAGATCGACATCCTGGAGGGCCACGCATGACCGCACCCGACCGTTACGCCGTCTGGGCACCCGAACCGGAGCGCGTGCGCCTGGTCGTCGACGACGCCGAGTACCCGCTGACCCGCGGCGACGACGACTGGTGGACGACGGACGCGGTCGTCCCCGTCGTCGGCGCGCGCTACGGCTTCCGCATCGGCGACGACGACGCGGTCCGTCCCGACCCGCGCAGCCGCTACCAGCCCGAGGGCGTGCACGGCCCGTCCGAGGTCGTGGACCCGGCGCGGTTCTCGTGGACGGACGAGGCGTGGACCGGACGCCCGGCCCGCGGCGCCGTCATCTACGAGATGCACGTCGGCACGTTCACGCCCGAGGGCACGCTCGACGCCGCCGCCGACCGGCTCGACCACCTCGTCGAGCTCGGCGTCGAGTTCGTCGAGCTGCTGCCCGTCAACGCCGTGAACGGCGAGTGGAACTGGGGCTACGACGGTGTCGGGTGGTTCGCGGTCCACGCCCCGTACGGTGGGCCGGACGCCTACGACCGGTTCGTCGACCGGGCGCACGCGGTGGGCCTCGGCGTCATCCAGGACGTGGTCTACAACCACCTCGGTCCGAGCGGGAACTACCTGCCGCTGTACGGGCCGTACCTGGTGCAGGGCCTCGCGAACACGTGGGGCGACTCCGTGAACGTGGAGCACCCCGAGGTCCGGCGGTACGTGCTCGACAACGTGCGCATGTGGTTCCGCGACCACCACGTCGACGGGCTCCGGCTCGACGCCGTCCACGCGATCCGGGACACCTCCCGGCCGCACGTGCTCGCGGACATGGCGTCGGAGACGGACGCCTACAGCGCGTTCGTCGGCCGCCCGCTCTCGCTCATCGCGGAGTCGGACCTCAACGACCCGATCATGTTTCGGCCGCGCGAGGCCTCCGGGTACGGACTCGCCGGCCAGTGGTCCGACGACTTCCACCACGCAGTGCACGTCGCGCTCACCGGCGAGACGAACGGCTACTACGCCGACTTCGCACCGCTGTCGGCGCTCGCGAAGGTCCTCGAGCACGGGTTCTTCCACGACGGCACGTGGTCGTCGTTCCGCGGCGGGCGGCACGGACGCCCGATCGACCGCGGGACCTCCCCCGCCACCGCGCTGGTCGTCGCGAACCAGAACCACGACCAGATCGGCAACCGCGCAGCGGGCGACCGGCTCGCCGCGACGCTCGACGACGAGGGCCTGGTCATCGCCGCCGCGCTGACCCTGCTCGGCCCGTTCACGCCGATGCTGTTCATGGGCGAGGAGTTCGCGGCGTCGACCCCGTGGCAGTTCTTCACCTCGCACCCGGAGCCCGAGCTCGGCAAGGTGACCGCCGAGGGACGCATCAAGGAGTTCGCCGAGCACGGCTGGGACGAGTCCGTGGTGCCCGACCCGCAGGACCCGTCGACGTTCGAGAACTCGAAGCTCGACTGGGCCGACGCCACCTCGGACCGCGGTGCGGCCGTGCTGAGCGCCTACCGCGTGCTCGTCGCGCTGCGGCGCACGGAGCAGGCCTTCGTCGACCCGCGGTACGAGGCGAACGCGGTCCGCTTCAGCGAGGACGAGCGCTGGCTCGTGCTGACGCGCGGGCTGCTCGGGCCGGACGCCGCGCCGGTCCACGTCGTGGTGCACGTCGCCGACGGCGCCGCCGAGGTCCCGGTGCCCGGGACGACGGGCGAGGTGCTGTACGCCTTCGGCGACGCCGAGTTCGACACCGACGGGGTCCGCTTCGGCGGCCGCGGGCTGGTCGTCGTCCGCTAGATCGGGACCAGCAGACGGGAGGCCCGTGGCAGCTCGCCACGGGCCTCCCGTCCGTCGGTCGGTCGGTCAGACGGTGTGGTCGGCCACCCGATGCGCGTTCGCCCGCACGGAGGGCAGCCGGCGGTGCTCCTTCACGAGGGAGCGTGCCTCGCGGCGACGGCGGTCGATCCCCCACTTCGTCACGAGCGCGAGGCTCTCGCGGACGATGTTGCCGGTCATCTTCGAGACGCCGAACTCGCGCTCCGTGAACGTGATCGGGGTCTCGACGACGCGCAGCCCCGCCTCGAGGGCCCGCCAGCAGAGGTCGACCTGGAAGCAGTACCCCTTCGACGCGACACCGGCGAGGTCGATGCGCTCGAACGCGCGGGAGGTGAAGACCCGGAAGCCGCCGGTGGCGTCCCGCACCGCGATGCCGAGCGCCATCCGGGTGTACAGGTTGCCGCCGCGGGACAGCAGCTCGCGGTACCAGGGCCAGTTCTCGACCTCGCCGCCCGGGACCCAGCGCGACCCGAGGACCAGGTCGTTCGTGTCGGCGAGCTCGATCATCCACGGCAGGTACTCCGGGTGGTGGGAGCCGTCGGCGTCCATCTCGACGAGCTTGTCGTAGCCGTGCTCGAGTCCCCACGCGAAGCCCGCGAGGTACGCGCCCCCGAGGCCGTCCTTGGCGGTGCGGTGCATGACGTGGACGCGGTCGGACTCGCGGGCGATGGCGTCCGCGATGTCGCCGGTGCCGTCGGGCGAGTTGTCGTCCACGACGAGCACGTGCACGGTGTCGTCCGTCGCGGCCAGGGTTCGCTCGACGATGGGGCGGACGTTCTCCGCCTCGTCGTAGGTCGGGATGATGACCAGGGTCGTGCTCATGGTGCTCCTTGCGCTTGTCGTCAACATATCGGTCGGCACCTGCGTCACCGGGTCGAGAGGTCTGCGAACACGATCAGGTTGTCCGTGTAGTGCCCGGTCGCCGTGTCGAAGATGCCGTCGCAGGTGATGAGCCGCAGCTGCGGCGTGGGTGCGGTGCCGTAGACGTCGCTCGTCGGGAAGGCCGACTTGGCGGCCCGCTCGGACCGGTCCACGGTGAAGGTGCGGGTACTGCCGTCGGACATGCCGACGTGGATCTCGTCGCCGGGGACGAGTTCGTCGAGGCGGAAGAACACGGCCGCGGCGGTCGGGCTGTCGACGTGACCGGCGATGACGGCCGGGCCGACCTCACCGGGCACGATGCCGTCGCTGAACCAGCCGGCGCTGTCCCAGTCCTCCGGCGGGTCGAGCTCGCCGCCGGCCGCGCGGTGCAGGTCCTCCAGGGAGGACCGGACACCGATCGCCGGGATGGACACCTGCACCGGGGTGGCGTCCGAGCGGGCCTCCGGCGCGGCGGGGTCCTGGAACCCGGCGGTCCCCGATCCGCCGCCACCAGGACCCCCGGACGCAGCGCCACCGGACGCCGTCGCGCCGGGTGCCGACGTGCCGCGCTCGCCGGGCGTCGTGCTGGCCGCCGGTGCTGCGCGGTCCGCCCCACCACCGGTCGTGGCGACCGCGACGCCGGTCACCCCGCCCACGAGCAGGACGGCGGCCACGCCGGCCCCGACCACGAGTCCGCGACGGCCACGCCGTGTCACGGGCGGCTCGGCCCGCGACGCCCCGTCGGCCGAGCGGTGTCGCTGCCGTCCGGACCCGCCGGTGCCGCCGGCCGCGCCCTGGTCGGGTCGCCTGCGCGCGCCGCCGCTCACGACGCTCCCCCGGCGTCGGTGGCGCATCCGCCGAGCACGTCGGAGGTCAGCATGGTCGCCCCGAGCGCCGCCCAGGCGTCGCCGTAGTACGTCGGTGTGGTCGCCGCCGTCCGGTCGGCCCGGCGCAGGTCCGCCGACGCCGCCGCCGAGGCCCCGGCCGCCTGCTCCGACGCGGCGCGGGCGACGTAGGCCAGCGGGCTCGTGTCCCCGGTGACCGCCGTGCCGCCGAGGTCGAGCTGTGCGGCGAGCTGCGTCGTCCGGCGGAGGGTCGGTGCGATCGACCCGGCGAGCGCCCGGTCGTCCGCCGAGCAGCCCTCGGCGTACCGGAGCGGCATCCGCATCGCGTCCCACCCGTAGAGCACCCGACCGTCGCCACCGGTCGCGGGCATCGGGTCGACGCTCCCGTCGGCGTGCACCTGCGACCAGTCGCTCGGCAGCTCGGACTCGTCGAGGACGGCGGCGGTCACCGCCCGTGAGCCCTCGACGAGCGCGTTCCACCGGTCGTCGCCGGTCGCCTCGGCGAGCACCCGGAAGGCGGCGGGTGAGGCGTACGAGGCGTCGTACCGGTACGGCTCCTGGGCGGCCCAGGGACCCGGCAGCAGGATCGTGCCGAGGTCCGTCGTCGCGGTCTCGTGTTCGAGGATCGCGGCGGCCATGCGCTTGCCGGCCGCCGTGTACCGCGGCTCGTCCCACTCCTCGCCGGCGAGCACGAGGGCCCGTGCGGCGTCGAGGTCCGCGTCGCTCGCGGACTGTTCGTCGGCCACGCCGTCGCCGGGCGTCCACCGCCACGCCAGCAGGTCGTCGTCGGTGAGCAGGTGCCGCCTCGTCCACGACCAGATGTCGCCGAACCGCTCGCGGTCGCCCTCCGCGTATGCGATGAGGAGGCCGTACGCCTGCCCCTCGCTGACGGTGTCACCGCCCTGGTCCGTGCGGACCACGCGGCCGTCGCGGACGTAGCGGTCCAGGAACGCCGTGCGGAGCTCTCCTGCTGAGCGTGCGACGTCCGGTACCGAGGACGACCTCGGGGTGGACGCGCCGCCGGCCTGCTGCGGCGCACCACCCCACGGGCGGACGGCGACGAGGGCGACGACGACGGCGACGAGCACCGCCGCTGCTGCGGTGATGGGGATCCATGTCCTGCGGGTCATGCGGCCTGCCTTCCTGAGGGGTGGGGGTGTGGGGCGGTGCCCACGCTGCCGGTTCCGGGCCGACGCGTCAGCGTCGGTCCGGTCGAGCCGGTGGGGAGGCGCGGAGGACGCGGGCGGGCCCGTTCCGGTGGGCCGCGCCTCCCGTCCGGCGCGGTCAGCTGAAGATGGTCCGCAGCGCCGCGATGAGCTCGTGGGTCGCCCGGACCACCGGGTCGGAAGCGGCGCCACCGCCACCGGTCTGGACGCCACCGGTGGGCGTGGCCGCGGTCGCCGCGGCGTCGGTGACGGGGACGACGGTGAGGTCGCCGCGGCTGTCATCGAGCACGAACAGCGTCGACACGGTGTTGCCCGCCAGGTCGACCTTCGCGGTGCCGCGCTGGCCGCTGCCGGACACGTCGAGCGTCCACTTGCCGGCGTCGACGGTGGCGTACTTCGTCGCGGTGCCGAACGCGGCGTCCTCGGCGACCGCGGTGCCCTCCGAGGTGCTCACGTCGACCTTGCGCGCGGTGGTGGCGGCCTGCACGAGCCGGAGCTTCGCCTTGCCGTCGCCCGGCTGGTCGAGGTCGTCCGTGAACGCGGTCGTCTTGAGGTCCGCGTTCTTGCCGTACGCCACGACGGTGTTCGCGTTGCCGTCGCCGACCGTGACGTCCGTCGAGATGACCGGCGTGGAGTCGGGCTCGTCGGCCGCCCGCATCGAGAGGACGTAGGTGCCGACGGGCAGCTCCTGGTAGGGGCTGACCTGTCCGTAGGTGACGTCGTCGAGCTCGAAGACCGTCTTGCCCCCGGAGAGGCTCGACAGCTCGACGTCGACGCCCTTCGTGTCGGGTGAGAGGTGGCCGACGCGGAGCCAGCCCTCGGCGGCGGGCGCGGCGGTCGCGGTCTGCGGGGCGATGCCGACGCCGGCGGCGACGAGGGTCGCGGCGAGTGCGCCGACGAGGAGGGTGCGGCGTGGTGCGGTCATGGTGGTGCTCCTTCGGGTCGGATGCTGGTGCTGCTGCTGCTGGTGCTGCTGCTGCTGGTGCTGCTGCTGGTGCTGCTGCTGGGGCTGCTCCTGCGCGAGCGGGCGTTCCCTGCTCGGCCACGCGGCGGAGGTGAGCGTGTTCCGCCCGCTCGTGGCGGGCCTCCCGGACGGTCGGTCCGCTGGTACGCGAGCGGGCGCTTCCTGTCCGACCGCGCGGCGGAGGTGGACGCGTTCGGCCCGCTCGTCGCCGGACGCGCTCCGGCGGTCCGTCACGAGGTGCCCGCCGCCGCGGTCGTGGGGTCCTCCGGCGCGTACGTGACCGTGAGCCTCGAGCCCTCGCGGTCGACCGCGCTGGGCTGGAACCCGCCCGACATCGCGTCGAGCGTGGCCGCGACCCGCTGCGCGTCGGCGGCGTCGGAGGTGTGCAGGACGACCCGGCGGAAGGGCTGCCCGGCCTCGCCCGGCAGCGGGGTGAACCGGTCGAGCCGCACGGACTGGTCGGCGAGCACCTGGCCGAGCGCGATCATCGCCCGCGAGTCGACCTGGCCGGCACGGAACTGCGACTTCGTGCCGTCGTCGGCCCGCAGCGCCGGGTTCGACGCGAGCTCGGTGCCCATCGCCTTCCGCCCGTTCGTGGCGGTGGTGATGGCCTCGGACGCGGCCGCCGACCCCTCGGAGTGGATGCGGCGGATGTCGACCCGCTGGTTGCCGGTGCCGAAGGCCGCGACCGTGGTGGAGTTCTCGATCGCCTGACGGACGTCGGTGGACGAGTTCCCGCCCGTGCGCATCGAGTCCGTGGTCACGACGTAGTCGGAGTCCTCCCACCCGTTCGGCGACTGGCGTTCCACGGCACCGTCGGTGTCGAGCTTGTAGTACCAGACGACGTTGTTGCGGGCGAAGCCGTCCTCCACGAGGTCGACCCACATCGCGTCGTCGACGAGCAGCCGAGACGACTTCGGGACGTTCTCGCCGACCCACTCCTGCGCCTGCTGCATCGGCAGGTCGAGGTTGCGCCTGCTGCATCGGCAGGTCGAGGTTGCCGAGCACGAAGCCGCGGAGCTGCGAGCCCCACAGCGGCACGGCGACGACGAGCGCCGCAGCGGTCGCCACCGCCCAGGTGACGCCGAGGCCGCGACGGGTCGCCCCACCGAGGCGGGAGCGGGCCGGGGAACGGGTCCGTCCGAGCAGCGCCAGCACGGCACGCTCCGCCGTGTAGGCGACGAGGAGCGCCGCGAACGGGATGAGCATGATGACGTACGGCACGGGCAGGTAGCCGTTCGGGCGGAACATCACCGCGAGCAGGAAGACGAGCATCGCCGCGATCGGGCGGACGCGTCGGAGGAACAGGCCCACGACGGCGGCCACGGAGCCGAGCACGATGAACACCGGGTCGAGCGCCCACCACTGCGCGGCGGCCTCGTTGGCCAGGCTGCCGCCGTCGAACACGGACCCGGATGCGGTGCGGGACCCGAGCTGGTAGGTGATGCCCTCGAACAGGCTGACCCGGCCGTTGCCGGGCACCAGTTCGCCCTTGACCGCCGCGAGCAGCAGGTACCCGCCGCCGATCACCGTGAGCACGGCGCCGGCGACGCTGAGCGTGTAGCGGCGGGTGCTCCGGTCCGCCCGGCGCACCGCGATCCAGATGAGGAACGGCAGTGCGAGCAGGTAGGTCTCCTTGGAGAGCACGGCGATGCCGAGGCAGGCGGCGGCACCGGCGAACCCGGCGAGCTGCTGGCGGCGGCTCAGGACGAGCACGAACGCGGCGAGGAGCCACGGCGTCGCGACGTTGTCGATGTAGACCGTGCGGTGGTACTGCAGCGCGAGCGGCGACAGCGCGAACACGAGTCCGGCGGCAGCGGCGGTGGCCCGGCCGGCACCGAGCCGACGGGCGAGGACGAACAGCAGGACGCTCGACACGGCGGCGAAGAAGACCATCGCCTCACGGCCGGCGTCGACGGCGAACGGGTAGCGCGCGAACGCACCGGTCAGCCCGGTGTAGCCCGCGATCTGGATCCACCCGAGCGGCGGGTGGTCGTACCAGTACGTGTAGTGGGTGATCTCGCCGAAGCGCGTGATCGCCCAGGCCTGCGCCGTGTACGTCCCCTCGTCGTCGATCCGCTGCGGCGTGCCCGCCATGTTCCAGGTCTGCACGAGGACGGTCACGGCGAGGACCGGCAGCAGCCAGGCGAGGCTCGCGCCGTGCACGCGGAACCAGGCGCCCGCGCTGGAGGACGACCGGGCGTCCCGGACCGGGATCCCGGTGGTGTTGGTGATGCTGGCGGTCATCGGGTCCCTCCCGTGGTCGTGCCGGCGAGCTCGCGCTCGGTCGACGGAGCGATGGAGGTGACCGCGGACGCGAAGCCGACGACCTCGGGCTGGCTCGTCCGGTGCTGTCCGGTGTGCTCGGTCTTCTCCCAGCCGTTCTGGCCCTTCACGTGGCGGACGACGGCTCGGACGGCCGCTGCGGCGAGGAACACCTGGTACGGAACGAGCCCGAGCACGAGCTTCACGTAGTCGCGGATCCGGACCTTCTCCTGGTAGAGGCGGCCGAACTCGTTGAGGCCGACGACCTCGACGGCGAGCAGCATGAGCGTCGGCGCCACCGGCACGAACGACACGAGGGCGATCGCGGTCGGCACCTTGACGAACAGGATCATCAGGACGCTCAGCGGGATGAGCAGACCGGTCGCCGCCTGGATGAACGGCATGGTCAGCATGTAGCGGGCGAAGAAGCGCTGCCGGAACGACGGCAGCTTCTTCCACTCCCCCTTGCCGAGCACCTGCAGGAAGCCCTGGTTCCAGCGGGTCCGCTGCTTGAGCAGGGACGCGAAGGTCGGCGGGGTCTCCTCGCGGGTGACGGCCTCCGGGCTGTACGCGACGACGACCTTCGCGCCGTCGGCGGACAGCCGGACCCCGAGCTCGCAGTCCTCGGCGAGGCAGTGCGCGTCCCAGCCGTTCGACCACTCGAGCCGCTCCTTCGTCACGAAGACGGTGTTGCCGCCGAGCGGGATGAACTTCGAGCCGGCGTGGAAGTGCAGGCGGGAGCGGAACCAGAAGTAGTACTCGAGCACGTTGCGCAGCGACCACCAGCTGGACTTGAAGTTCATGAGCTGCACGCCGCCCTGCACGACGTCGGCGCCGGTCTCCTGGAAGCGGGAGTCGACGAGCGTCAGCAGGTGCGGGTAGACCTCGTCCTCGGCGTCGAACACGCCGACGATGTCGCCCGTCGCGTGCTGCAGCGCCAGGTTCATCGCCTTCGGCTTGTTCTTCGGCGCGGTGTCGTCGACGACGACCTTGATCAGCTCAGGGTGCCGGGCCGCGGCGGCGCGCACGACGGCGTCGGTCTCCGGGTCGTCCTCGCCGACGATCGCGATGATCTCGAAGTCCGGGTGGTCCTGCGTGGCGAGCATGTCGAGGGTCTGTCCCATGACGTCCTGCTCGTGGCGGCCGGGCACGAGGAGCGTGAAGCGGTGCGCAGCGGGGCGCGGGGTCTGGCTGAAGCTCGTCGACTTCAAGGCGTCGCGCGAACGCCACGCGTGCAGCATCCACCACAGCGTCGTCAACGCGATGATCGTGAGCAGCACGGACACGGCGATGAGCGCCGAGTACCCGATCCACTCACCCAGCGTCCAGGCGGCCTGCGGGGCCTGCCCCGAGCCTCCCGTCGGGACGTCGGTGGTCCCGCGGTTCGGGACGTTCCCCGCCGGGCCCGTCCCCTCGTTCGGTTGCAGCAACGGCCCGGCGGCCGTCAGCAACGTGGCGGTGATGGTCATGCAGCGTGCTCCTTCGCGTGAGCGTCGGTGGAACGGAAGACGAGGGCCTTGTACGCGGCGAACCGGAACGCGGTGCCGAGGACGAGACCCACGCCGTTGCCGGCGACGTTGTCGGCGAAGGTGGAGGTGAAACCGAGGACGTAGTGCGAGACGAACAGGCAGGCAGCGGCGATGCCGAGCCCGATGAGGTTGGTGACCGCGAAGAGCAGCGCCTCGCGGGCGGCGCCGCCGCGGCCGGAGCGGCGCTGCGCGCGGAACGTGATCGAGCGGTTGGCGATCCACGCCACGGCGGTCGAGACGACGGCGGACACGACCTTCGCGGCGATCGGACCGTCGGGCATCACGGTGGCGCGCAGGAGGTTGTAGACGGCGAGGTCGATGACGAAGCAGATCGCGCCGATGGTGCCGAAGGCTGCGACCTGCCGGGTCAGGGCGAGCAGGCGCGCGGACGTGCTGGGTGGCACTGTCGGCACCGGGCTGGTGCTGGGTGACACCAGAACGGGGGTACTGATTCGGGTCATGCCCCCTCTTCGGGGGCATTCGGTGGGTGGTTTGGGAGGGGTACAGGGGTTGCCAGGCGTCTGCCAGATCGGCGACACGTGCCGTTCACACGACGGACGGGAGGCGCGGGGCCGGCTGGCCCCCCCCCACCCC
>Ga0265798_10005018_pt1 | contig 18011 bp, 13 predicted proteins | sample P3T30metagenome_FD_192430 | JGI IMG/M metagenome (GOLD analysis project Ga0265798, IMG submission 192430) | Plant litter microbial communities from East Loma Ridge, Irvine, California - P3 T30 | ecosystem: Environmental > Terrestrial > Plant litter > Unclassified | place: USA: California... | reverse complement strand
CCAAAACTAAGAAAAGGCAAAGCATGGGCAAGCAGTGGCGCTGCTGAGAATACATAAGCTGCCCCAAGGGCGCCAAAATTGGAAAACCTCCTGTTTGGGCCAAACCTGGAAGAACCGTCCCTCCTGCCAGTAAGATTCAAAATATAGGTATCCTTAAAATTCAGGTTTATCCGGCTGAAAACGGCAGCATATTTATAATCCGCTACAGAAGATGAAACCGTAGTGCTTGCAGCACTCGGAGAACCAAGTAGAAGGTCATTTGTATAACCAGTTGCAATGATTGAACTTGCTTTGTTCCCGTTCACCTGATAACTGCCTCCCATCAGTACATTCAGTTTAAAATCGCCAAGAGATCTAGAATAATCAAGCTGCGGCTCAATAATCACCGAGCTATAACTGGCATCCGAAAACGCAGAGGAACCTGTTGGATTCGTTGAGGGATCGAGTGAACTGATTGGGACCCTGCTTTCCTCTCTACTTAAAAGCAGATTATATCCTAGGCTTGTCCTGAACTTCAGATAATTGGTAAATTTGTAACCTGCCTGAAGATTTGAGATCAGGTTTTTAGTGGTCCCTAGATATGTTCTTTGCAAATAAGCCAAAGGATTGGTAAAGCTATAACCTTCAAAAGACCAGTTCAGCCTACCATTACCATCATATAGGCTCGGAAGATTAGGTGGAAGATTCAGATAGCCCGAGAGGTCGCTTGATGTAAGGTTATTTTTGGTAGCTACAAAATTCCCAGATAAGGTAATATCGAACTTTTTATCTTTTGAGCTGTGCCCTATATTAAAGAGGACTGAACCCCGGTTGTTGCCGAAATTTCCTGGTATTATTGCGCCTTGGCGGTTGTAAGAGCCGCTGATAAGAAACTGTGTTTCTGCGCTTCCTCCAGAAACCGAGAGATTGGCATTGGTGCTATGTGAAGTCTTGTTCAGTAACAATTTTTTAAGGTCTGTGTACCGCGTAGTATCCCATACCAGAATATCATAAGCGTTGGCATTTGTCATTGCTACATTATCATTTCTGAACGCTTCTTTGCGCATGGAAACATAATCTTTGGTATTCATCCAGTCACTTGACCTGGTGATACTGCTCCAGCTATAATTGATGTTGGCATCAACCTTTGTTCGTCCTGCTTTTCCTTTTTTGGTCTGGATGAGGATTACCCCGTTCGATCCCCTGCTACCATAGATAGATGTGGCATCCGCATCTTTGAGAATATCGATGCGCTCAATATCTTCTGGATTGATACTGTTAAAAGGACTTACTGATCCTGCGGCATTCCTGCCGATTATACTCAAGTCACTGTTATTTGCCGCGAAGGGAATGCCGTCAATGATGAATAGCGGATCGTTTGATATCGCACTATTGATAGAGGTTCTGCCACGTAATTGAACCTTTACAGCTGCTCCGGGAAGTCCACCTGTAGAAGTAACCACCAAGCCTGGGACTCTACCGTAAAGTGCTTCTAGCGTATTGCTTACAGGCTGTTTGGAGATCTCTTCAGAACTTATCTTTGCAGTTGATCCGGTATTTAGTCTTTTGGTTGTTGTGCCATATGCGATCACCATTACCTCATCAAGAGATCCGGCTGACTCATCCAAGATGATCTCTAATGTTAATTTTGGGCCATAAAGGGTATTAACAGTCTTGTACCCAACACTGCTTATCGTAAACATACCATCAGGTTTGTCAACCGTAAAGCTGAACTTTCCGTCTTTATCGGTGAAGGTTATCCTTTCTTTTTCAGAGGTTTTTATGGTTGCACCGGGAATAGGCTTCCCAGCTTTATCCCTCACGGTGCCGGAGAGTTTTATCGGAACAGTTTGCCCACTAGCCCAAAAATTTAGGCATAGCAAAGCCATTACGACTATTTTTATCGTTTTTTTCATGAAGTCGGTTAGTTGGTTATTGAAAAAATTTTGAAAAATTCAAGGCAGTGCATTATTAAGAACTATGAATATCCCTGCCTTGACCATAAAAATTATTCTGGTGCGCAGATCACTAAGGAAATAAGGTGATTGAAAAGATGTGTTGATTTAAAGTTCATACTCGTATAGGTTTATACGAGTCTCAGATATAAATGCACTATAGCAGGCTCTATATATCATCTTGCTAGGCTTCTGACGGCCTTTTGAAACGATTACAATAGAGCCCATAACGCTATAGTGTAAGACGAAATTACACATAATATTGTCATGGGCATTAATCTATTGTCTCGTTCAATCGCAATTGTCAGAATTTAGCAAGCGAGACTCTTATTAATACCAAAAATTAAATAACTTATTAACAATAAGTTATTATGTTTTCAAATATAATAATAAAAGGCAGAAAGGACAAATATGTCCTAACATTAATTCTTTTATATTTTGACTTTAGTTCTGTGGGAAAACAGTATAGAGATCAGAAGTATTTAGAAGCCGTAGGTCGAAAGTTAATTGAAATCAGAGAGAAGCAAGGTATCACTCAAGAAAAGCTTGCCGAACTTACTAAATTCGATACAAGGCAAATTGGACGAATAGAAAGGGCTGAAACAAACACCTCTATTAGTATAATTAAAGTAATAGCGGATAAGCTTAATATACGTGTTGATGAAATTCTGAACATCAAGTAGTTCATAAGGGGATATCGAGAATAATGTCTGATAGTATTTCATATAGTCTAAAGTAAATGCTTTTGCAAATTATCCCGCTTTACAAAATTCGCACCCTTGCCAGCAAGTCTCTAAGTAGGACCCTTAGTTTTTTTAACTATTGACAATCGCAGTTTCAACCCGTTTAATAGTTTTTCATAATTTAGAAGACATTATATTGAAATAGGGGTCCATTAAGCGTCATCAAGAAGTGCTTCATAGTCTGATATTTGACATTCAGTTATTAATGGTTTTAATCATATTTTAGACCCAATATTAACTATATCTAACTGCTATTTTGAAGGACATCAACAACCAACCTTCTGGATCCAAAAGGTCTGTTTCAGAAAGTAAATGTAATTTTTTTGTCATTTTAAAACCTACTCTAATCTAGTATGAAGGCATATTTTAGTGGTTTAAGGAGCGTTTAAAAGTGAAAAAATAGACAATTTTAGGGCGAAAACCATCTAAAAGAAAATCGCACTGAATACATAGCCCATGAAATCAAATTTTCAATGGGTTTCTGACAATTTAGAATTGTTCGAAATCGCCACGGCATCTATTAGCATTTTTAAATTTTTAAAGGATATTTTTCTTTGGAACTGGAAAGTCAAGCATTGCCCCAAAAAAAAGAAGAAGAAATAGCAAAGACGGTACTCCCCTTACCAACTGTGGGTGAGGGGGTCCCAATTGTCTAGACTAAAGCTATGACCAAACTAACTTTCAGCGGTATTTAATAAGCACACAACTCTAAATTTGTAAGCTAAACTTAAACTTTTGTTGTGCCACGTTTATATTAATCAGTAAACATAATATATAGATTATTGTATAATAAAAAATTGAAAGTTGATTATGCTAAAATGATTTTAAACTTTTTGTAAGAAAAATAAATAATACGTTTCAGAGCTAGAAAGGCATATTAAAGTAACAAATTCAAATTATTGTATTGCTTTTTTCAGAAAGTAAAGCGGTAGCTTCTGCATGACTGGCTTTCCCCGAAAAAGATTAGATGACATATAATGAATTCTTTTATAATAATCTATCAGCGGCAAGGGGAATTAGTTTTAAATATTCAGATTTCAAGGATTACAAAAGCGAAGCCCACTTTTTGGAAGCGAATGGTGATGCAAAAGCTTTTAGAATGTCTTAAAATAAAATTATAGGCCATTTGAGTTACAGAACCAAATAGCTAATTTGCCGGTAAAACGCTCAATGAAAAATTTTACGCAACCGGATGGGCTTTTTTCCATCCGTATTCCCTTAAAGTGGCAATATGCCAATGTCGCTGTCGGTATAGCAGAATCTTCTCCTTATAGTTTTCAGCATTATGAAAATCCAAGCAGCGCTTTTCAGATCAGTTGTTATCCAAAATCGGCGCATTGGTCTAACAAAGTGCCCAGTCAGCCGGCAAATACAGATCATCTTCATTTCACCCAAGAACGTATGGATGATGACAAATTTCACATGAGGTTGTGGTTCGCAAATGTGGAGGATCACTATTTTATGATTAAATTCATTTATGATGCCAATAAAGAAGATCATCCTGAGATCTTGGAGGAATTGCAACACATCGAAACTTCTTTAGCAACCCTGCAGTTGCTAGGCGGTGAAGAGTGCCTTCGGGCAGTAGAGTTTGATGTTTATGAAAAGTTTATCGCTTCTTTGGCCGCATCTTTCGATTTGCGGAACAAAGCGATCGAGCATGGATGCCTGATTGAACTGGTCATTGTTATTGCCAACCAAATTGATGCTTATCTTCGCATGTGTCTCGTACTACACAAACAATTGGAGCAGAAAAACGAACGCATAGAAGTTGCCCTGCTTCGCCAGGGCCCCAGCGATAGGCGGTTTATGGAAAAAGAAATTTACCACATGGCGGCGGACTTGGAAATCATCGATCAGCAATTGCTCGGTAATTTGGTTGACCTGTATGAAGAACGCAACAAGGTGGTGCACCGCTACATCATCTCTGAACTCAGGACGCGCGATCTGAGACAAATCGCATATGAATATTTTCGGCTTTGCGATCAGGTAATCCTGAGGCTAAAACATTTTGAAGACCTTCAGGCTCAGGAGAAAACGGGAATTTATGCTGACCGCAACCCAGATCGGATTCCCGATGAGCTCGCGCTCAACATACTGTGGTCGCAGATCAACGATAAGCATCTGGACAAAAATCTTTTTAGGAAATTTACTGACGTTTAAAATAGTGATATGGATGAATTAGACAGACGAATGCTCCTGGAAGTGACCGAAGAGAGTTTTACCGCTGGTGAACTGGTCACTTTTGTTGGGGATTTGATTGACCTGGGCATGGATGAGCAAGATTCCGCTTTTTTGGAAAAAGCGATGTCGGTGGCAGAAAAAGTTGATCAGGACCAGCTGAGCAAGCAGGAGGAAATCATTTTTAATTATAATATATCCAATGGTTGGTCAAACCTATTGTATCTGAGATATGGCGGGCAGATTTCCGACTGGATCATTGATCGTCTGGAGTTGTCTAAAAGTCTCTATCATTTGCGCAAATGTATTATGATAGATGGTTTTTCGGAAGTTTCTTCAGAATTGAGATGCAACATTTATACCAATCTGGGAAATCACTTCTCACATGTTGGGCGCTTTGTTGAAGCCCTGGAGAGTTGGAGAAAGGTATTCGATATTGATCCGGATTTTCCGATGGCACTGGGTAATATCGGGATGGGGATGTACCGTTATGCCAGCCACATGCACCTGGAATCGCACCGAAGTATTTTTGTTCATCAGGGATATCAGTTCCTTCAGGCTGGCTATCGAAGAAAGACCGACCTTCATCCCGCTGCAGCAGCAGATTTCGGCACACTGTTAACTTCTATTGAATCTCATTGGCCCAAAGCTTTTTTAAACAGAAAAATTAGTCTTGACTTCCCTCTTGGCAAGCAGCGAAATGTGCGGGCTTATAAGGAATGGGGAATAGCCGAAAGCTTATATTTAAATCCTTTGAACGATCTGGGCGCTGTTTCAATCGCCTCGCATGATTGTCTGCACTTACCCTCAATGATCGTGCTGCCAGGTTCAAAACCGAAGTATCATTCACTGTACAATCAACTCAAGCAGGAATATGGAACTGCTCGGTTTCTATATTTTGAGGCCACCCAGCGCCCCGCCCGCTCGCATGCCGATAAAGATCTTGTTTTGGTTGACACTTTGGATTATTCGGATTATTCGTTCAATCTCGAAAAAGTAAAAATTGCATACCGCTTGATTTATTCGATCTTTGATAAGATTGCTTATCTGATCAATGACTATCTGGAGGTTGGCATTCCATTGAACCAGATTAGTTTCAGGGCACTTTGGCATTTGGATCGCAATGGCGAGCAGCTTAGACCGCCATTTAGGGGGAGTTCAAACCTGCCCTTAAAAGCACTATACTGGTTGAGCAAAGATCTTTTTGATAGACAGGGAGATCATGAGGTTATCGAGCCTGAAGCCCAGGAGCTTGCCGACATCCGAAACCATATCGAGCACAGATCTTTTAAGATTAAGCAATATGGCAGCTGGGGAGAAGTAGAGGATAATTTCACTTTTGTCATCGGCCGGGACGAGTTTGAAATTAAGGCGCTCAAGCAGCTAAAACTGGTCAGGGCGGCATTGATTTATCTCTCGATGGCTATCCACCATGAGGAAAAAGCCAAAGAGACAAAGCATGTGATCCCGCAATACCTCCCTGACATGCGCCAGGATTATAGAATCTAAAATTGCCCGAAGCTAAAATAATGAAATACAATCAATACAATTTTACCCCGCAACAGCAGGCGAAGATGGTAAGTGAAACTGAACGTGTGATCCGCTATCAGAGCGAAATCAGGTCTTTTCTTTTCTGGTTTCTTGAAAGTACCCAGCACAAGGAAATACCGGCGCACCATGAGGCCTTTGTGCATTTACTGATGAAGATTTATTTCAATCTCGATGCTATACTGGTCTTATTGCCCGGGCTTAAAAAGGACGCCAGGCAAAAAATAAGCGTTAATCTTTTGTACCGTTCCATCTCGGATGATGTAATCAACCTTTATTATCTGTTAGGGACCGTTACCAAGGGAAGCCCAGAACAATCTTCACTAAAAAACGAACTTGATATTCTGCATAAGGAATTTTTGATGAGCGTGGAGGAAATCATTCCCGCGGAGGCGGAAATACAGAACTATCCCTATCTTTTTCAAAAGGAACAGAATCCATATCCCAAACGCATTGAGCAAGAACTGAGCCTGATGCGGGAGCAAAATCCGCAGGTGTATGACGGAGCAACACAAAAATATAAGAAAAATGGCCTAATCAGGGAAAGCAGCCATGCTGACCTTAAGCCGTTGCTTCAAACTACAGACAGCGCACCATTTCTCTCCGAACGGCAAAAAGTGAAATTCATTAAGGCCCGTGGCTTCAGTAGAACCGAAATGTTTACTTTTTTATTCAAGTATTTCTCGCAGTATCAGCACTATAGTCCCAAAACACATGAACTGACGGTTTCCGATGCAATTCTGGATCTAAAATGTTACCGCTGGTGTATTATGGAGGTGCTGAATGCGATTGGTGAGGCCAACTGGCGCTTTGGTATGGAAAACTTAGATGAGGTGGACCGAAAACTTAAAGAACTTCTCGCCGCGGTGCTTAAATGGGGCTAACATTCTTTTGCTGCTGAAATAGCTTATAACTGAACCCTCCTTCCCCTATTTTCTGGATATCCATTTCGTTCAAAAAGCGCATGAGGTGTGCATACCCTTCCAGGCAGTTGAGCAGTTGGTGTTTTAAAAAATCGAGCAGGTCGTCCCTTTCCTTGTCCATGGCAAGCATAGAATGTTCCTCGTCCCTGGCTCGGTCTAGGAATTTCCCGAAAAACTCATTATCGTAACCCCTGCTGTGCACAAAAAAACTTCTTCTTTTATTGAATACTGGATACTCTTCAGTAGAGAACTGTAGCAGCCATTGTAAATGCTCAGAAGGAAGCAATTGGGGGTATTTTGAGCCGATATGTTCAAAAGGATGATGAAAGAAGGTTCTGCCTTTGACTTTCAGGATGACTTCGGGAAAGAAACAGGAAAGGTAATCGGAGATGCGCTGCCAGAATTTATAGATGCTTTCGAAAACTACGGGTATTTCCCGGTTAAAGCGTGCATCTGCCAAAGTCTGCTCATAAAAGAAGTGTTTTTTCCCCTTGTGAAAACCATAGCTCTCAGCCAGTTTAACAATATAGGGGTGATAAATGTAAAGCGTGCCGATTCGGTATTTGATATCTGCGGTTATGGTGCACAGTTCACTTTCCGAGTAGCTAAAGTTCTTATCTGAGTTGGGGATGTTAAGCTGATGGAGAACTTCATTGAGATAGTCGTGAAGCCCTGTTTTGACCGACAGCACTACCGCAGGATTGCTTATGGCCAGTACTGGGATATCCTTGTAGCTATAATGATTATCACTCAGGGCCAAAAGGTTTTCTTGCTGGTAGATTTCAAAAAGCAACTGGTTATAGTCGTCGATGATTTTTATCCTTTCTTGCATTGGGTTAAGGTCATTAGGGTATTTTCAGTGCGTTTATTTTTTGCAAGGGTATTTTCAGGGTCAGGTCCCGGTCCGGTTCATAAATGCACAGGTTGAGTGCTGTAAAAAGTTGTTCGGCAAGTTTTATCTTTTCGATCATTAGGTCCATGTCTACAGCAGACAAGTCGCGGCTTTCTACATCTACGCCGTCTTTAAAAATTTTATCCTTCAGTACTTCTGCTGCCGGTGGGTTAGCCTGCTGCCGGTCAAAGAACCAGCTCCCATGCAGCATAAAATTTCGGTGCTCGATTAGTGATGCGGTTTGCGAAAAGAGTTTGCCGATGTGCCGGGCTTCTGTTTTGCGATCGGTATAATGATGGGCGACCATGCTCCTGAGCTTTTGCAAAATGGGGTAAGCGGTCTGATCGGACAGCAGGATGCGGGCATGAGCAAGATCCTTAAGCCCATTGAGAATCAGCAGGGTGTAAATGCACATTTTAAGCTGGAGTACCAAGCTTTCGAAATCGGAGACTATCCGGCCAAGGCGCTCATAAATGCTCTTGTTTTCTGCTGTATCTTGTTTTTGAACCATTTTTATTTTTGTAGGATTTGAGATCATCTTAGCAAAGGCTGGTGAAAAAATCCCTATAGGTTTTATACCACCCGTCTAAATTTTTCTGGTAATGGGGCGCTTTCTTTTTGATGCCAATGCGGTAGGTAATCAATGCTAGGGAGCATGCATATTGTGTAACCATTTTTAAATCCTGGAGGTCGCGGACTTGGGTGATGGTAAAATGCCCTTCATCCATTGCGAATTTCCCCTTTAAAATATCTACACCATGTACGGACCCAGACCAACCCCTGTAGAGCACTTCGTACAGACCCTCTCTATTTAAATGGTTTGCGAGCTGTTCGATGCTTACAGGCCCGTTGAATAGTTGATGCCAGGCGGGGCTTCGTTTTGTCAAAAGAAATAACCGCTGGTATTCAGTTTCAACCTGCTGGTACATCGGCAGGGCAATCATCCGCTTTATGGTTTCGATGTGCGGCTCCAGGCCAGCGATCTGTGGCGGGACAATATCATTGGGCAGGGTTTTATCTGTGCGAAGTTTGCTGCGGAGCTGTTTATACTGGGCAGTGCCGGCTGATAACTTTTGGCAGAGCTTGAGCTCATTGTGGTAGTTACAGATTAAAAACGCGAGCCCGTTTCTTTGTTGATCCCCCTGAAGTATATACTCCAGGTTGAGTATGGATTCGAGTATAACCCTGAGCAGGCTCTTGCAGGGATCAATGGAACCTTCGCCGATCAGCACCGAAACGGCATCCAGGTTCTCCAGGATGTTACGGAAGATCATCAGCTGGGGAATAAGCTCGTCACTTCCACTGGCTGTATTTAAGAGTTCTGCAAGTACATGGGTACCAAAGTTTACTGCCTCTGCTACGCCTTTTGAGTAATTTTTTAAGGCCTTAAGGGTATCTGGACCAATTGCTTTTTTTTCGGGGTGAAGATCAAATACCGGAAGTGTTTTGGGAATCATGAAAATAAATATAAGTTTTATTGGTAATTGATAGCGTATCGGTCTTTTAACTGGTCTTGATCGATGAGCTGAAAGGCGAGTACATCGGCAAAATGGCGCCAAGAGAGTTCGATGGTGTTGTAAGCGTAGAGCATTACCTCCTCGATTAGGTAAAGGTTATGCAAGTGGTCATCCTGGCTGCTTTCCCTTTCAAATGTGGCGTTGGAATAATGGATAAATTCAGACGTATCTTTCCAGATATAGTATGCACGGCGGCTCAGCTTACTGAGTTCAAAATCGGCAATTCCTTCAGCAACCTCGCTCAGCGTTTTAAATCTTTTAAAACTAAAACTGGCCTTATTGCGAAAAAAGATGTTGTTTTCCTTTCTTGACTGGAAATGGGCTTTGAGTTGGTCAAATTCCTGTTTGGTCATGTAGTGTGGATATCTGCCCTTAAAATGCTTGTGATTGGACAGCATCGTTACTTCAAGGGCAAGAAAAGCCTGACGGTGTACTTCTGCATTGAGGTTTATAATTTCATCTTTTTCATGTCCGCATTGTTTTAGGTAAAAAACGTGCAGAAAATCATCAAGCAGACAGCGACAGAGGATGGAGATGGAGGAAAAGTTCTGATGGGCATCGCTTTCCATGAGTGTGGCAATGTCGTGTAAAAGGTGCACTTGCCTTCTGATCATGCCCAGGTAGTAGTCCTGTTGCAATTCCTTTTCCTGGCATAAGCCCGAGAGCTGGGCCAGATTTGCATCACCTAAAGTTGCAATTTTCCTGGCCTCGGCGATGAGTATTTTTCTGCTTACGGTTCTGGTGTTTTCCATAATTCATAATCTCCCTCTAATTCTCTATTCTTCGATATTTAATGGAAAATAATGGTTTAGGTTTATATAAAAATTCATTGATATCTGAATTATGTGGAAATCGATGGTGATTCTACTTTCCACTGGGTATTAATCTTGAAATTTTTAAAAGCGGTTTCAGAATAGAATTAAAAGACGGTTTTGATGACTTTGTCTATTCCCGAAATTAAATCTTCGACGTCCTGACGGGTTGGCTCATTGTCCTTATTGTGGCTGCAGAGATTGCGCAGGTCTCCAAGCAGCTGGATACGCCGGAACTGCGTTATATCAGTTACACTGTTTTTTTTGAGAAGTTCATTAAGGTCGTTTATAGCGGGGTTTTTTCTAATGGCTAGATTGTGGTCCCGGGCTACTTGAATTAAATGTTTTTCAAGAACGACCCCGGCCAGAGCGCCAGCAGCACGGGCAAATTTATGTTTGAGCAGTTCTTTGGCGACAGCTAGTTCTGAGTCAAACAGGTCTGCCTGAACGAGTTGACGGATATCAAAGAGGGAGCTTTCGAAACGTGATTGCAGAGATTTGAGAATACTGAGTTGTTGCTGAAATTGGGGTATAGCCGCATAAGGGCCCACGACATTTGAGTTATTGTAAGTTCTGGTTACGGTCATTCCTTGCAAATAATCCTCAATAACATAATTGCCATACTCTAATACCTTTCTTGTTTTGGATTTTTCATAGTACTTTACGAAATCCGCCAATCGGTCTGGGAGCAGTTGCTTTATTATTACAATGGATTCGGAATACCATGATTGGTATTTTAGTTTAAAATTTGGTAAATTTTTAAGAAAGTCTTGGGCTTTCTCCTCGGTGGCGAGGATTGTACGAATATAATCGGCAAATTCCTCTGGATAAACCGATTTGCGCATAGCAAAATATAAGTTATCGCCGAGAGCAATTAGGGCGTCCAAATCTGTTTTGTATTTACTGATGTTTGTAGACATTTCGAGCGTTTTTACATCGTAAATATATGTTTATTTTGAAAGTTGCGAGGGGAATTTTATTGTAGAACCAGACAGGATCGGCAGCCTAATGCCTCAATTTCCACTTTTCGAGAATCTAAATAAGCGTTTTTAATTTGTTGAGGTTTGTCACATTGACCTGAAGTGCAGCCACTTGAATATCCCCGTTGATGAACAAAGCCAGGGAAAAGAAAAGGTGCGTAAGGTAATAGACATAGATGGAAGAGTTAACCGAACCCTCGTTTTTATACTGACTGTTTAAACGCTGTAGCACCTTCCCGTGCATATTTTTATTGCGTATGGCATAAAGCATGTTGCGGATGATAAAATTGATATACTCTTTTTCGCTGGAGAAGCTCATGACATGAGGTGGCCCATTGTTGGGTTCGGTGACAGTGGCCACGCCGGTACTCAACAGCGTCCCGATCTTGAGTGCTAAACTGCCCGGAATGGTTTTGGATTTAGCTTTGTTGTGATCTGTAGATCGATGGCATTATGCAGAACCCGTGGATTGGAAATCCGTTTTATATGCCACGTCATAGGTCTTGGTGATCCCACTCCATATCCCATTGAACTGGCTTTCTGAGGCTTTTCTGGCGAACTCTACCTGCTCCAGGGGTGTTGGATTAAGCTTTAGGGTCTTGAAGATCCGTAGTTCGTTGTAGAGATGGGAAAGTTCCAGGCCGCAGGCATGAAATTCCTTGGCCTTGACATTAAAATTTTTGCGCTCTCGATCTGTCCGAATACCAGGGCAAGGATAGAAAGGCAGGTGATGGGATAGGTGGTCACGCATGGGCCAGGAGAAAGGAACGGCAAAGAAAAAAGGGAAAGCGAGGAGAACGAGCTGAATTTATAGGGTTTGCATTGGGCACTATTGCTGCTGTATCATTGTGATTTTATTGGATTTTACAACTTAAAAAACGACCCATGAATGCACTGGAAAAAATTAAGGAACTGATTGCAGCGACCGAAAAGGATTTGGAAAGCTTTTATTTGAAAGGCAACAAGTCGGAGGGGATCCGGCTCAGGAAAGCATATCAGGAGATCAGAACCCGACCAGTGAAGGGCGTGCCGAGGTGCAATGCCTAAAAAAATGAATCGTTAAATAATCCGCCCATCCACTATAAGGAAAGATTGATCCTGCCGTTACCGGCGGGCTTTTTTTTTGCGCGATCTTTTATCATCTAATCACTGAAACCTGCGTATTGGCTTTGCTACTTGCCTGCCCGGGTTAATAATTTGTTTGGGGGGCAGCCTTATGTTTTATTTTGTATTTTAGCACATCTAATTGAATAATTCGTGCTCACTAAAGAAACGCTCAACACTTTTTTACTGAACCTGGAGATACAGCTGCCTAATAGCCATAAAAGCCGCAGGAAGTTGATCCACATGATCCCTAAACTGGAAGAAACAGTAGAACTGCTTTTCCATGTACTTGATTTTGCTGCCACGGTTCCCGGGCAGGAAAGGTTAAAGGAGGATTTCTTTTCCCATGCAGAGACGGTCTGTGACTTTCAGATTTTAGCCTACCCCATTGCCATTGAAGGCCTGGCTCAGAAATTTGAATCTTTTTTAAGGGTAATTGGCTTCATCCGCTACAGTGGTACGGAGTACTGGTCGGGCAATGAGAAGAGCATGGGGATATCCGGCTCGGTGCTTGATGGTTTGATTACCGGGATTTTAACCAATCGGCCAAATACTGGGGCCGAAGAGAAGCCCTTGAGGCTTAATCCCGGCCTGGTCGTGAATTCCGGGATCCCAAGTGAGATATTTAAATTTGTCCGCATTGCGCTGCGAAATGCGGTGCATAATGCACCGAAATATCAGAAAAAGGATTTGATATCCTATGGTGAACTGGTGTTGACCTGTTATTTATTTGCCGCCTGGAATAATTATGATTTCCTTTCTGACCGGTTTTTCCCTGAAAGTCTGCTCAGGAAACAACTGATAGAAAAAAATCAGAAATGGAGAGAGGAATATTTGCACTCGCAACTCTTTGAAGCAGAAGTTGTGGATTTGATCGATTCCTCCCCTGACCTGATCGAGAGCGACTGGCTCTTAGAATTAGAGGAGGAAGATGCACCGCTACAGCGAAAAGGCAAGATTTTGGAGATTTATGCACAGGTGCCACAATTGGTTATTTTAGGGGATCCGGGCCTGGGAAAGACAACCACGCTGAAATATCTGACATTTCATCTGGCAAACGATCAGCAAAAGTATCCGCTGTATTTCTCGCTCCGGGATTATATGCCGGGATCCGCGCTTTTTGACCAGATTCTTCGTGCGAATGAACTGAACGCGATCCAGGCAGAACGGAAACGTTTTCTGAAGGAGCCCATGCACAAGTCTGTTGTCATTACTTCAAGACAGGCTGCCTACCACAACGATTTTGGATTGCCGATTTTTGACCTGCAGCCACTGGATGACGATAACATCAAAAATTACATTTTGAGGTTTGATCAGGCTAACGATGGACACCTGGGTGAGTCCATTGATCGCCACCCTCGTTTAAAACAGCTTTGCCGCAATCCGTTACTATTGAAGATATTGCTTTCGGTTTCCCGTGGCCAGCGTGAGGTGCCGATAAACAAGGGGCTGATACTGAAAAAGTTTGTGGAAAATGTACTGGCATTGGAAGAGCGAAAAAAAGAAGGTTTTAAAAAAGACCTCTACTTTCATTTTTTGGTGGGTTTGGCCTTTAGGAGCCGAATGGCCAAGAAAGTAAGTTTTAACTCAGCTGAAGCCTTGCGCTATATATCGGCATCTGCAAAGGAGATAGACCCGAATGCAAACCGGCAGGAAATACTGGATACCTTGATCGATATCGGCCTGTTGCATAGGAGCCAAAATTTCATAAGTTTCAGCCATGAGCTCTATCAGGAATATCTTACCGCGGAAGGGATTGTCTCCGAGTTGTGCGCAGAGGGGAGCCTGGAAGGGCTCTTTCTGGACAGTCATTGGGAGCAACCCATTATCTTGTATTCGGGATTATTGGATCAACCTGAAGCATTTATTTCCGGTCTGGCCGCATCCTCACCTTTACTTGCCGCAAAGTGCCTGGAAAATGCTGAAGTGGACAGCATCGCCTTGGTGGAACATATTTCCAGATTGGCGTTCAGCTTTTCATTGATGGATGACTCCCCAGCCAGGGTGGCTGAAGGTTTTCATGCATTACTTAAACTTGGCAAGTCAAAAATGATCTCTCAATCGATCGACGATAGCCTCAGCAGATTGGGCAATGTAGCTTACCGGTTCTTAGCCCCGGTAAGCGCTGGTCTGATCAGTGCAATTGATGTTGAATTCTTGGTGCCGATTATCCGTCTGTTCACGCAAACGAATAAAAAAATTTCCAAAACCATTATACGAAGCCTGGAGACGCGTGACCTTAAGGAGCTGGTCCCCTATAGTCAGGATATTTATAGTATATTTCTCAGTATCGGGTTAGACTCTATCCCTTTAGTCTATGTCAATAAGTTATACCAGATTTTTGACAACAATAAATTGTTCGAAGATCTTTTCGGGTACATCCGTAAGCAAACTTTAAAGTTGTCGGCCGCTCCTAACGCCTCAGATTTCTCCAAAACGGTAGCCTCCAGGATCCTTCTTGAATACGGGCTGTTGGGAGACCTTCGGTTTATACAGACGATAATCAGTGATCTGGGTGGCAAAAAGGGCATGAATCAAGCTTTTTTAGTGTTTTTGGAGGCCCATAATGCGAATATTATACCCGAGATCATTCCAGATTGTTTGCAATCACGTAATTTCACAATCCAGGCCACCGGAGTGTTTTTCTGTTTAAAATATAAACTTATTAAACGCTTTTCATCACTGCTGGAAAACTCCAAAATCTATCAGAATACAAATCATATTAACTATTTGATCAAAGTGCTCAAATATCCAAATTTCTTACAGGGCATCAATAGGCTTTATAAAAAGGAACAGACGAATGTTTATTTACAAAACTGCAAGCTCAATGATTGGTTCAGGGTATTGATCCATAATCTTTCCAAGGAGGGATATTATTCACTGAGCATTCCGGATTTTGATGGTAAGGCACGGATCTACCTTCCCGAGATTCCGCCAGGAACGCAATTGAAACTCAGGAAGAGATATGAATTTAGAGTTTCTTTTATCAACCTGCAGACCCAGACAATTCAGTTTTCATTATTGGAAAATGGAAATCAGAACTATGAAATTTCCCCGGTACTGTCAACCAAAGGAAGCACCCATGGTGCGAGGGTAAAAATGCTGAGCAAGGATTTTGTATTGCTCACGCTGGATAACGGCAATATTGCGGTTATCAGGTTTACTACGAGTAGAACACCCCGGGCGTATCAGCTGGACCAGGAACTCCAGGTAAAGGTACAAAGTTACGATGAACACCGTAAACAGTATGTGGTGTTGCCGGTGTTACCGCAAAAGCAGCATAAAATCAAAAAAACCGATAAAACTAAAGCTGAAGAATCACACCTTTCTGACCTTGGGATCCGTCTTAAGGCCTCTCTTGAAAAAAAGGGCAAACACGATCAGCACCCTAAAAAATAACGCAATATGGCACATACCATAAAAGATTATAAGTTGCAACTCTGTGGCATGTTCACATTCAGTACTGCGCAGCGCAAAGCGTTTGCCAAACGGCCTTTCTATAAATCCTACCAGGCTAACCTGCTGACCAAAACGCATGTCACCAGGCAGTATTACCCTGCCTTCAGGGATATTATCCTAAATACCGCCAAACCGGAAAGCCACCTGGAACTCATTAGCCAGGCCGCGGTGCCTTTTTCTGGTTGTAGTTTTGTGGATTATAAAGTTAACGGGGTCCTTTCCCCCTCGCCTACTTTCAGGATAAAGGATGTTTCGGTGACGTTTTATGACGAACGTTTCGGTATCGGGGTTTATAGTTATTCACTGGAGTGTTATGACGTAGCCAATAGTAGCATTGAGCTGGATTTTGATGAACTGACTGCGGTATCCTTCTTTGCCAGGGATTTCGAGAACCAGATCGTGGTCGGGAACGAGACCTTGACGATTGCGGAGTTCATCGAAAAGAAACTGCTGGCGCTGGATGACAATGGGAATACGATCAATATCTCGGAAAAACCAGGTGAAAGTTATTTCAACGGACCGAAACTTAAAATTTGGACAGTCATTGACTTGCCTGGGCTCAATGACCAGCAGTATACGCAGGCACTCTATGAACTGGGCACCTGCACCGCCTTTGGTACGGCGGTAAGCGGCCATTTATATAGTTCCAGTCAGGCTTACTTTGATTCTAAGGTTGCGGATCAGATCAGCGTTTATCAAAACTGGAAGGCTTTGTGCCTCTGGGACAGTTTTTCGCTGATCGGAAATGATTACAAAGGGAATTCATTCGAGGTTTGGAATGATAATTATTTTAAGGTCTATAAATATAATCTCTATCATAAGTTTTATTTGTTTAAGGTGAACTCGGATCTGGCTACAAATGGCAAACTTGCGGTGACTCGAAAAGAACTGGTATACTTTATCACCAAGTATGACCTGGAAGTAATTTCGTATAACTTTTTGCCCAATTTGCTTTTTTCCCATATGAAAAAAGCGATGCAGAGTGAAGAAGAATCCAAAGCCTTACTTTCAAAGATCGATAGCCGCAATAGCTTGCTTCAGGAGCAATCGGCCTTATATTTAAATTGGTTTTTAGGGATTATTGCCGTTTTGAGCCTGGTGTCAATTGTTGGTGATGCGAGTGGCCTGTATGAGAAATTAATGGGTATAACAGATCTAAAAGAGCAAACTGCGATTTCAGTGACTCGTTTTTCATTGGTCTTGCTAATCATAGTCATAGTTATTTTGCTCATCATCTACAAGGTTAACCGTTACAAACAGAATAAACACCGATGAGTCCGGAAGTATTTAGGCAAGAGTCTGCATTAAGGGAAATTGGTGATTCCTTTATAAGTAAAGGCTGGATAACTTTGACCAGATTCATTGATGGTCTGCCATCTGAATTGGTTTATTGTTACCTTGTGAAAGCGCGCCATCTGGCTAAGCATATGAAAACGGATGATTGGGGCGTTGGTCCCGGGTCTGAGGGAAAACCTTCGATTATTACTACCTACAGGGAGGGGGTCGAAAAAATTACCTATCACCCTTTTTCAAGCAAGGAGTATGAGCCTTTCCTTTTCAAAAAATATTTTGCGCATAACAAGACCCGGTACATCGATGTATCTGAGGACTTTGTCAATTATTTTCAGCTGTATGAAACAGTTGAAGAGAAATCCAGGCGGAAATATTATCATGTCGACGACATGGGCGAGATGACCGAGGTCTTATCGGTTTGGGATGGGGTGGTGAAAGTACGGTACAAATTCATGATGGAATACCTTTCTATCCGTCAGATACATCTGGCGGTCTGTTTTGATTTTATGGCGATTAGTAAGGGTACGCTGAAGGAAATGGGCGCTGGGGTGCGGGATGAACGGATAGTTAGCCAGGACCGCCACTATACCCACCGGACAAAGGTGGATCCTTATGATCCTGGTGA